>ERZ761609.743-NODE-743-length-34874-cov-73.267756_pt1 | contig 34874 bp, 10 predicted proteins | sample MGYA00511163_ERZ761609 | MGnify/ENA primary metagenome ERZ761609 (study PRJEB28899, sample SAMN02445070) | bioreactor sludge metagenome | biome: EBPR sludge | place: Australia: Brisbane, Thorneside Wastewater Treatment Plant | collected 2011-12-16 ...
GCCCGATATTGGGTTAATTATTCAAAACGCCAATGGGGGTGCGGAAAGTGGGATAAATATCCCCTGCCAAAACCCGATACAAGGTTTAGGCAGGTTTTTTTTACTGAGGTGGCTGCACCTTGTTTACGGCACGGGTTATTGCTTCCAACCGGCGGCGATAGAGGATATTGGCAATATGCTTTAAGGCAATATACACTACTATACACCCCAAAGCCGCAACGCCCATCCACAACCAAAATTTACCAAAATACCATACGGGCGGCAAAATAGTAAAGGTAAAATTGGCAAACGAAACGGCATCGGGCGAGAGCGTATGATAGGCTTTCAACTCAAACCGGTATTTACCCGGTTTTAGGTTGGCAAAAGAAGCGGTTTGCTCTGCGGGTGCCGGCAGCCAAGCCGTATCGGGGCGGGCTGTGCCGGTAAGACGGTAAAAATAGCGTATTTGCTGCCTGTTGCTGAAACTAAGGGCATCAAACAAAAAGGTAAGTGTGTTTTCGTGGTGGCTGAGTTGTAAGTTATGCGGCAATCGGGTGGTGGGGTTAAGGCTATCGGCAAAGGCAATCCAATCAACAGATTCATAATGCAGCTTTACCTCCGTAACAAACAGCGGCAGGTTTGGGGCATTGGTGTGCAAAAGAGCAGGATTAAATCGGGTAATGCCATTTTTGCCGCCCAGCCACAAGTTGCCCTGCTTATCGGTATAATTCATGGGCGTACATTCGGGCTGGGTAAATCCTTCTGCTTTACCTATGTGAATAACCGAAATTTTTTGCGTTTGGTTAAAAAGGTTCACATCAAACCGGTCTAAACCGTTTGCGGTAGCCAGCCATGCATAACCGCCGGTTATGCTTATTGAATAAATTAGGCTGCTACCCAAGCCATCTCGTTCATCAAACTGCACAATCTCTTTGCCGTTATACCTAAGCAACCCGCCTTCTTCTTTTATCATCCAAACATTGCCTGCAGTATCTTCTGCCATTTGTTTAACTGTACCAAAAAAGCGCTTGCCGCCCACCGGCACAAAACTGCCCTTGCGCAAAATATACACGCCCGATTGTGCTGCCACCCAAACGCTGTCGTTATGGTCTATGAGCATACATCGGATATTGTTGTAAGGGTTAAAGCCGTAAATAGGGTTCAGGTTGCCATCGGCATTAGTTTGGAGTTCGTAATAGGTAAATGTGCGGTTGTTTTGCTTATAAACACCATTATTTGAACCCAGCCAAACATTGCCTCTACTGTCTTGTGCCAGTAACCCAATAAATTTATCCAATGGCGTAGGGTCAAAACTAACCGTTTCAAAACGCTGCCCATTAAACATGGTAACGCCGCCATCTGCTATCCACACGTTACCCTTTTGGTCTTCTAAAAGGGCGTAAATACTGCCCACCGGATGATTGGGAGCATCGGCAAACAAATTGCAACGCACATCGGGCATACTGCATACCGATAACCCATTGGGCTCATCGCCGCCCACCCAAAGCCGGTTTTGACTATCTACCAGCGCGGCATTGGCATTGGTATAAGGCAGCTCTGCGCCATACCTGAATTGCAAAAAGGCAAAACTGCTGTAACGGGTTAAGCCCTGCTCCGATGTTACCCATACATTACCCTCACGGTCTTCCATAATATGCCTAAGCCTAAACCCCTTGCCGGGTCCTAAAAAACCTGCCTTTTCATGGTCAAGAATTTCAAAACGCTCATCTTTAAGCACCATCAGCCCCTGCTCCGAAATGAGCCAAATACGGTTTTTTGAGTCAATCATCATAGTGGCTATGCGATTGGTAATCATGCCGTTTTGGGTAGTGTAGCGCTTAAAACAATCGCCATCGTATTTAAACAACCCAATCACCGTACCAAACCAAAGGTTGCCCCGGGCATCGGGCAGCATTATTTGCACTACATTACGCTGCAATTCGGGAGGAATGATGCTGTTGTCTAAAAATTTCCCGTTGTAAATCCAAAGTCCTTCATCGGTTTGTAACCACCAGTTGCCCTTGTATCGGGTTATTTGATACACTTGGGTATTGCGTTTTTGCTGTTTGGTCAAATTTTGGTAAACGCCGTTTTGGTAAACCATAAACCCCAGTTGGGTGGCTAATAAGGCATGGGTAGAGTCAATTTCCCAAATATCGTAAATATAGTTATCCCGAAGTTGCTCCTTATCCAGCAGCAGCGAGAAGTAGCGGTGCGGGTGAATCATTTCTGCCTTATTATTCTGCTTTATCCAAAGGGGCTCTGTTTGGTCTCTATGAAAATAAATACTGCCGGTACCAAACACTTTAATGGTATCTGCGGGGTAAAATTTTCTGCCGTCGTACCGCAGCAGTCTGCTATTGCTATACTGAAGCGATTTAAACCACAAATTGCCCTTAGTATCTTCATGCACACTGCTTATTTGATAAGAAGTTACGCCATCTTTAAGGGTATAGTTGGTAAACTGTTTGCCATCAAACTGGCTCAAACCGGCAGCGGTACTTACCCAAAGGTAGCCTAAACGGTCTTGATAAAAGGTAAATACCTTAGATGCCCCCAAACCTTCTTCTACACCGTAAGTGAGTGCGCTGTACTGCTGTGCAAACGCAGGAAAAACAAAGCAGTTTACCAGCGCTACATACCAAACCCATACGCAAAGCCTTAGAGGTAAATTTTTCTCTTTTTGCATAAGTAAAGCGCTTGTTGAGTTAAGGTAAACGCTTGTTGCTTCTTTTTTTTTGACCAAACCACTAAATAACAACGCTAATTGCGCTAAGGTATGATTTTAGCTGTAACTTTAACTCAAAAAATACGTCAAAGTGCGGCAATTGAAGCCATTTACCCATAACCAAAAATACCTGTTTTGTTTATGCAACTAAACACACTGTTCTTGAATCTGTTTTTTGGGTTGTTCTGTTTGTGGTTCAGCTCATGTTTGCTGGCGCAAGATGATGACCAACCGGTTGGTAAACTAACCGATGTGAAAGCTACTGTTACATTAGTAGCCAACCAGTACACCTTAGTACCCGATGATAACGACAGCCAGCGCTATTTTCCCAGAAATTTAGACGCTAAATTTAAAGTAGAAGGGCTAAAAGTTACCGTAAGTGGCAATATATACCCCATTCCTCCCAATGTACGCATGATAGGCACCCCGTTTGAAATTACCAAAATTCAGGTGCGCAATGAAACCAACGGCTTACAACCGCCGGTAAAACCGCAAAAAGGCACCGGCATAAATAACGATGACAAAACCGGCACAGGAACAGTAGAAAATACCACCGGTTATGCCGAAGTGGATTATAATACCCGAATAAACAACGTTAAAGGCACTATTATACTCATAGGCAACACCTATATTATAGAAACCGGCGCTAATATGCGCTACTACCCTATGAACCTTGCCCCAGAGTATAAGGTAGAAAAACTGGCTGTTACGTTTAGCGGCATGGCCGGGGCACCTCCGCCAAACGTGCGCATGAAAGGAAACCCCCTCAAAATTACCGATATAAGCAAAACACCGGTTAAAAAGTGGTGGCAGTTTTGGAAATAAACCCGATGTAAAGGCTAAGTTCTATTACAGGCTGCTTGCCGGCTAAATTTTAGGGGTTGAACCGGTAAGTAAAGCGAATTAAATAAGGTGTACCATTTTAACTTTTCTTTGACAAGAAAATTTGCGGCAATATTTTCTAACCGTAGCGTAACGCAAAGGTTTAGACAGCATTTTCTTTGTCTTACTTTGCGGAAAAATGTTTGCGAAGGGCAGGATTTAATAGCACTTTTCTTGCCCTACGCACAATGTTTATAGAAAGTACATAAGCCTAAATTATGCACATTAGCCCGCCTTTCGGAAACATGATGTTAGACACGGTTTTTAGGCTTGCGTACTTCGCAATTGTTCAACTTGTTCAATAGTTAAATCAGTTAAATCTGCAATAGTTTCGTTGTCAAAGCCCTTTTCAATTGCTTTCTTAGCCATTTCAACTGCTTTCTCTTGCTTGGCTGTATAACGGACACTATTTTCAATACGCCTGTTTTCTTGAAAACGGTCATACATTTTTTTTTCTTCGTATGTCAAATTTTCGTAACGCAATTTTTCTTTGGCTTTGTCTAAACCTTTCGCTTTAAAATTATCTTTTACTTCGCTGTTTTTGAGGAAATAAACCCACTCGTCAAGCGTATCTTTTGCCACATTGTTAAAGTTATTCACTTTCAAAATGTAGTATTTCGGAAAAATATCCGATACTTTTTCTACCTTAAAATCCTGTTTTTGTAGCGTTGTCGGCAACAAAATGTCGTTTTCGTGTAAACCTATAAATTCACCCTTGTATTCATACACGTAATCTTTGCCTTGTCCTAAACCAAAGTAAACGATATTAATAGAGTAGATTTTTTTGATAGTGCCATAAGGCTCGCCTTCTTTGATGTACTCTGTAACCAGCTTAGACACGCCAAAAAGCATACGCTGAAAGTAGTCAATTTCAGAGTCATTCTGCACTTCTACCAATAGTAATTCATTGCTTGGGCTTTTTACTAAAATATCGACACGATTGTATTTGTCATATTCATCTTGCTTATTGCCTTCACTTTCCAAAATGCTTTCTATCTTTACATCAAAACGAAGCAACTCCGCTAAAAAGCCTTCCAGAATACCAAAATTGGCTTTGTGGCGAAGCAATTTTTTCATTGCCCAATCAAAACGAATTAGTTTTCTGTTCATAGTTTTGTTTTTTTTACAAAGATACAAAAAAGACAGGCGTTAATAGCTGTCTTTTAGAGCTATTTTTATCTTTTTGATTGGGATTAAGCTGTTTTCTCTTGTTGTCCTGATTTTTGGTTACAGGTCTTGTTTGTAGGGTGCCACCCCGTTTTTGAGGTATAAATTAAGATATTCACCCCTGTTTTTAGCAAAATTGTTAGATGGTAGTCAGTAGTGGGTACTAACACGCTCATCACTATTCACTTTTCACTACCCACTACCTAAGCTTTTATTTTTAAAAAATTGGTGCAAATCAGCCGCATCTGTGTTATCCGTGTGCTAATGGCTGCCGGAAATCTTACCAATTAGCTTGCAAATACTACAGGGTGGGCAGTACCTAAGTAGTTACCCCAATTTCAACTACACTATGCTGCTACAAATTGGTACACCTTATTGAAAAGTACTTACTAAGATTTTCACCTAACTAACTTTACCCCAAAGGGCGCTGAGGTTTTCATAAGACCTTTGCGCCCTTTGGGGTTTTGTTTTGTGTTACACCTTTCAAAGCAGCATGAAAATACGAGAAAAACTTGGGTTGCCGGTAGTTACCCAACCACCCTACTACAACTACACCTTAGCCAGTTCTGCTTTAAGGAAATCAATCACTTTTACCTCCGTAGCATCAAAATTGCGCTCTTGTGCAAGGAACCAGCTCAGCCAATCGCCAAAGTGAATAAGGTACAATAGGCGTTCAATTTTGGTGTTGCCAAGGGCGGTAAGTTCGTAAATGCTGTTGGTGTATTGGCTTACAATGGTTTTGTTTATGCCAATTCGGTATTTTATGCGCTCATACACATCGGGTGCATTCAAGAAAATGGGGGCATACACATCATCTTTGGTGCGCCAGCCTACCAACTCGTTATGGTTCATTTCGGGAATGATGTGGTGCCAGCAAAGTTGTTTACCATTTTCGTTAATTTGTTGTCGCCAGCGAATAGCCACTGAGCCGTATCCATCGGGAGCGTAAATAATAGGCAGTTGGTTGGCTAAGGTTTTTGCCCATTGGGCAGCCTGTGTTTTAATATTTTCCTGTTCGGCTTCTAAAAGGGCAATGGCGGCGCGGGTATGGTCAATAAAACTGCCGTCAATGAGTCCAAAATACTGTAGAATAAAAAACTGCTGCATAAACGAATAACCCAAACTTGCGCGGGGAGGTCGTCCGCTGGGAAGTTTAATAAGGTCTAAGCCATGCTGCTCGGCTATTTTTTGCATAGCGCCGCCGGTGGTAATACACACTATTTTAGCGCTGCGCTCCAAAGCCATTTGGAGGGCTTGGGTGGTTTCTTCGGTATTTCCGGAGTAAGAAGAAGCTATGAACAAGGTGTTTGGGCTCACAAAAGCCGGTATATGGTAGTTTTTGTTTACCAACATAGGTACACTTAATCGGTCGGCGCACAGGTCTATTACCACATCAGCTCCCATGCCTGAGCCGCCCAGCCCACTCACCAATACGTTGGTAATAGGGGTATGGTGAGGAGTAAGTTGGGCATTCAGCCCTATTTCAAGAGCCTCGGCAAGTTGCTGCCCGAAATTGCGGATAAGATCCAGCATAGTCATAGTTAAAAATTTTTTGGTAAAAGTAAAATATGGCGCAAAGGTAAAACCTAAGCGGCATATTGTAGCAGTAAATGCCAAAAAATGGGGTAAAGTATGGGTAATATAAGCACTTGCCGGCTACAACCAGTCTAAATTAGGTGCTTGAACGGGGTAGAAAACCAATTTTCCGTCTATGGCATCTACTTGTAGCATAGAACCCGCCCCCAACTCGCCGGCGAGTATCTTTTTGGAGATGACATTGGTTATGCGTTGTTTTATGAGCAATTGCAATGGGCGAGCGCCGTACAATAAATCGTAGCCGTTTTCAATGAGATAAGCAGCCGCTTCATCAGTAACAGATAGCTGTATTTGTTGTTTTTCCAGCAGGCTCTCTAATCTTTTAAGCTGTATTTTCAATATGTCTTTCAGTTCGGTGCGCGATAGCGGCTTAAACATGATGATTTCGTCCACCCGATTTAGGAACTCCGGTCGGAAAGTGCGGCGTAGCAGTTCAAAACATTGGCGTTTGGTTTGCCGGTAAATTTCGGGTATGTTATTTTCGTTGGCATCTTCAAAATTTTCCTGAATGATGCTTGCCCCTAAGTTAGAGGTCATAATGATAAGGGCGTTTTTAAAATTAACCGTTCTGCCCTTGTTATCGGTAAGCCTGCCGTCTTCCAGTATTTGGAGGAGGAGGTTGAACACATCGGGGTGAGCTTTTTCTATTTCATCAAGTAAAATAACGGAATAGGGTTTTTGGCGCACCGCTTCGGTTAGTTGCCCGCCTTCTTCATAACCCACATATCCGGGCGAAGCGCCCACTAATCGGGAAACAGAGGCTGCCTCCTGATACTCCGACATATCAATGCGCGTTAGGGCATTTTCGTTGTTAAACAGCACTTCGGCAATGGCTTTTGCCAGTTCTGTTTTACCCACGCCGGTAGTACCCATAAAAATAAACGACCCAATGGGGCGATTGGGTTCATTTAATCCGGCACGGCTGCGCCTAATGGCATCGGCTACCACTTCTACTGCCTTGTGTTGCCCAATTACTCGTTTGTGGAGCTCGTCTTCCAAGTGCAGCAGTTTTTGCTTTTCGCTCTGCAACATGCGGCTCAGGGGTATGTTTGTCCACTTGCTCACAATGGCGGCAATATCTTCGGAGTCAACTTCCTCTTTAATAATGCGGCTTGCGCCTAATTGGGCAAGTTGAGCTTCTAATTGGGCAATTGAGGTTTCGGCTTCTTTCATTTTACCGTATCTTATTTCCGCCACTTTCCCATAATCGCCCAATCTTTCGGCGTTTTCGGCTTCTAACTTATAGGTTTCTATTGCTTTTTTTTGCTCCTGTATGCCATCTATCAAGTCTTTTTCGCCTTGCCATTTTTCTTTAAACGCCTGTTGTTTGTCTAAAAAATGCCGAAGTTTGGCTTCAATAAGGTTTACCTGAGCATGGTCTCCTTCGCGTTTTACTGCTTCCCGTTCAATTTCTAATTTTCTGATTTGTTTTTCAATTTCGTAAAGTCCTTCGGGCACCGAGTCAATTTCCATGCGCAGTTTGGCTGCGGCTTCGTCAATGAGGTCAATGGCTTTATCGGGCAAAAACCGGTCAGAAATATACCTGTGCGACAGCTCAACGGCGCTGATGATGGCTTCGTCTTTAATTTTTACCTGATGGTGGTTTTCGTAGCGCTCTTTAAGTCCGCGCAAAATGGTAATGGCATCTTCGGGGTTGGGCTCTTCTATCAGTATTTTCTGAAACCGGCGTTCCAATGCTTTGTCTTTTTCAAAGTATTTTTGGTACTCGCTTAGCGTGGTAGCGCCTACGGCTCGCAGTTCGCCTTTGGCAAGAGCGGGTTTAAGGATATTGGCAGCATCAAGCGAACCACCTTCTACCGAGCCGGCGCCAACCAGCGTATGAATTTCATCAATAAACAGCACCGCTTGCCCGCCCGATTTGGTGATTTCTTTAATAACTGCTTTGAGGCGCTCTTCAAAATCGCCTCTATATTTTGCACCTGCCAACAGCGCTCCCATATCTAATGCATAAATAACCTTGTTTTTGAGGTTTTCAGGCACATCGGCATTTACTATGCGGTGGGCAATGCCCTCCGCTATGGCGGTTTTACCCACGCCGGGCGCTCCTACCAGTATAGGGTTGTTTTTTGTACGGCGCGATAAGATGTGCAACACCCTTCGTATTTCCTCATCGCGTCCTATAACGGGGTCTAATTTACCTTGCTGCGCCATTTCGTTCAGGTTTTTGGCATATTTACCAAGGGCATTGTAGCGTTCTTCGGCGCTGGCTTCGGTAACCTGTTCGCCTTGTCGCAGGTCTTTAATAGCTTTTTCCAAATCAGATTTATGTACGTTTTCATCGGAAAGCAGGGTGGCAGCCTCGCCGCCCACATCAAGCAGCGCCAGCAGCAAATGTTCTACCGATACAAATTCGTCGTTGTATTCCTTAGCAATAGCCTGTGCCTTAAAAATGGTTTGTCCCATGCGCGGCGAGGGGTATGGCTGCGATACGTTGGCAACTTTGGGGTATTTGGTTACCGCATCAATTACTTTCTTTTTTAATCTATTAAGGTTAGCCCCCATTTTTTTAAACAAGTGGGGTATAACATGGTCGTCCACATCAAGCAGCCCCTTTAGCAAGTGGGTAGTTTCGGTGGTTTGGTTAGAGTGGTTAAAGGCTTCACCCTGTGCTGAGGCTATGGCTTCCTGGGTTTTTATGGTAAAATTGTTAAAATTCATGGCTCAAGTGTGTTTTACAGAGAAACAAAGTAGGCTACCCTATGTTTAAAGCCGGCGGCAATGGGTAGCAGGTATTGTATAGCAAATTACATACCCGATGCCCAATTAGTGCAAAATTGTCAGTTCACAACCAAGAAACTGACAATTTTACAAATCGTTTAGCTAAAACACGACACCCGCTGAATAATGAACCCCTGTTTTACCATTAGGATAAAGGCTTGCATGTTATCTGTTTTTACTGTAAACTAAGAACCCCCTGCCAAATTTAGACAAGGGGTTCTTGGTTGCAAAAATGTTATGACTTCAAAAAAAGTACTACCTAATCAGCAAAACAGGCAGTTGCTTACTGCTGCCATCGGCTTTGCGCAAAACAACAAAGTAAGTGCCGGTGGGCAATAAATCCATGTCAAACAAGAATTGGTAATCTTTACCTGTTTCGGTCATACCGTCAAACAACATGCCCACCTCTCTGCCATCTATGGCGTAAACAGACAGTTTAAGGTATTCGCTCTCCACACTGGTAAACGAAATGGCGGTTTGAGCATGAGTGGGGTTAGGCGCTACAAGCAAAGTTTCAAAGGTAAGATTGCTATCATCGCCGGCATTTTTACAGCTATTAACCGTAACCGTGCGGGAGGCGCTGCTGGTACAGCCCGATGAGTTGCTCACTGTTACCGTATAAACGCCGCTCATAGCAGTAGTAGAAGACGGGCGCGAAATAGTAGAACCCGTAGCCGTATAACCATTGGGTCCGCTCCATGAGTAGGCGGTTCCTCCCGATGCGGTAAGTGTAATAGTAGCTCCGGCACACAGGGTTGAGCTGCCAGTTATATTGGCGTTGGGCGCAGCGGTGGTGGTAATAGACCTGCTTGCGGTGGCTGTACAGCCACCGGCATTGGTTACCGTTACGGTGTAAGTACCCGCCATAGTAGTAGTAACCGGTGAACGGGTAATACTGTTAGTTGTTCCGCTTGAAGTAAAGCCGTTAGGTCCGCTCCATGCGTACCAAGTGCCACCCACCGGTGCGGTAAAGGTAAACGAACCATTCACACAAACCGATGTAGGACCGGTAATACTTGCAGTAGGATTGGTATTTACCGTTACATATACACTGGCAGTAGCCGAGCAGCCATTGGCAGTAACAGTTACGGTATAGGTACCTTGCATGGCTGTAGTAGCCCCACTGCGCATTACGCTGCTCGAAGTAGAAGTAAAGCCGTTAGGTCCGCTCCATGCGTAAGAGTTACCACCGGTAGCAATAAGACTAATTACCTTACCCACGCAAACACTGGTATTGCCCGATATAGAGGCAGTAGGCGTTGGATTGATGGTAATGGTTCGGCTTGCCGATGCAGTACAACCGCCAGCGTTGGTTACGGTTACGGTGTAAAGACCTGCCATATCAGCAGTAAGTCCACTGCGAGTTAAAACAGCGCCGTCAGCAGTAAATCCATTCGGACCGCCCCATGCGTAAGAGCCGCCTGTGCCACCACCCGATGCAGTAAGGGTAAACGAATTGCCCATACAGGCAGTAGTGCCACCTGTAATACTTGCTGTTACCGATGATGAGCTTACCGTTATGGTTCGGCTGGCTATTGCCGTACAGCCGCCGGCACCGGTTACGGTTACTGTGTAAGTACCTGCCATACTTGTAGTAGCGCCGGGGCGGGTTATGGTAGCAGTAGCAGCGGTAAATCCACCCGGACCACTCCATGCGTAGCTAATGCCACCCGAAGCCATAAGGCTTATGGTACTGCCTACACAAAACGCCGAGTTGCCGCTTATGGCTGCCACAGGTAGCGGATGTACGGTTACATCAACACTGGTTACCCCCGTACAACCGTTTGCATTGCTTACCGTAACGGTATAAGTGCCCGACATGGCAACGGTAGCACCGGTTCGGTGTACAGTAAAGCCGGTTGTACTGTATCCGTTAGGACCGCTCCAAGTATAGGTGTTGCCGCCCGATGCAAATAAACTAATAGTACCACCTGCACAAACGCCGGTAGCGCCGGTAATAAGTGGCTCAGGATTGCTGTTTACCGCCACTGTTTTGCTTGCCGATGCGCTGCAACCCTGTGTACTGGTAACTGTAACAGTATAAACGCCCGCCTCAGCGGCAGAGGGGTTGCTAATAGAAATTGTTGCATCGCTTGAGGAGAATCCATTAGGACCACTCCACAAGTAGTTTCCGCCGCCGGTTGTAGATAACACTATGGCATCGGTAGTGCAGAAACCGTTGCTGCCGGTAATGCTTACCATAAACGGTGTTACAGCTACTGAGGCGCTGGCTACCGAAGTACAACCGCCGGCATCGGTTACGGTTACGCTATAGGTACCCGCCATGGCAGTATTGGCATTGCTTTGGGTCATGGTTTGGGTAGTAGAGCTGAATCCGCCCGGACCTACCCATTGGTAAAATACGCCACTTGATGCGGTAAGGCTAATGGTGTTGCCCTCACAAACCGTAGTTGCACCGCTAATGGTAGCTGGCGTTGCATCAATAACATTGATTAAGGTATTGGCTATTGCCACACAGCCACTGTTATCGGTTACCGTTACGGTATAAACACCCGCCATGGTTAAATTAGCGCCCTCTCTCATTATGCTGCCGCTCGTAGCCGTATAACCATTGGGTCCAGACCATTGGTACTGATTACCTCCGGTGGCAATGATGTAAATTACGCCGCCTTGGCAAACGGTATTATTGGGGTTATTAGTAATAACCACATTAGGCGCCTGAATAACAGTTACGCTAATACTGGAAGTACCGGTACAGCCATACTCATTGGTTACGGTTACACTATAAGTGCCCGATTGAGTAGGCTGAATAAATCGGGTTATAGCGGAGTTGGCAAGTTCATTCCATTGATAGGCAGTAAACTCGCCGGCATCTAATACTTCGCCCACATTAGAGCAGAAAGTAGTATTGCCGCTGGAGCTGGTAATGCCGGGAGAAGGCAAGGCATTCACCTGCACTTCTATGCTTGCTTCTGATGTGCAGCCATTGGCATCGGTAACGGTTACGGCATACATACCACCTTCCGATACCGTAATGGCTTGGTCGGTAGAAAATCCGCCGGTATCGTTCCATTGGTAGCTGCTGTAATTGCCGGCATCAAGCGTTACACTCTCTCCTGCACAAAGCGAAGTTGAGCCATTAGGTGTAATTTGGGCAGTATAAGGCAGCTCCACAGTTACCGTTGCCGTACAAGCTGCGCTGTTGTTGCTGGCATCGGTTACGGTTAGCGTTACTGTGTTTTCGCCTTGGTTAGTACAGTCAAACTGTGTTTGGCTGAGTTCCATATCAAAATCGCAGTTGTCGCTGCTGTCGCTGCCTATGTCTTCGGGCGTTATGGTAGCTGTGCCATTTTCGTCTAAGGTTACGCTAATGCTGGTGCAAATTGCCTGCGGCAACTGATCATCAGAGATATTAACGGTAAATGAACAAGTGCCGGTATTGCCTGCATCATCGGTAGCCGTTACGGTTACGGTGTTTTCGCCTACGGCAAACGTACTGCCCGATGTTAGATTGGCTTCTGAAGTTGCGCCGCAGTTGTCATCGGGGGCAGGAATGGTAAAAGATACCACCGCTCCGCACTGTCCGGCATCGGCAGTTTGTGCAAAACTGTTGGGACAGTAGGCGGTAGGCGCTTCGTCATCGGTTACGGTTATGGTAAACGAGCAAGTGCCGGTGTTACCCGCATCGTCAGTAGCTGTTACGGTTACGGTGGTTTCACCTACGTTAAACGTACTGCCCGAGGTTATATCGGCTTCTGAAGTTGCGCCACAGTTATCATCGGGAGCGAGAATGGTAAAGCTAACAGAGGTGCTACACTGACCGGCATCGGCAGTTTGTGCAAAACTGTTGGGGCAGTAGGCGGTGGGCGCTTCGTTGTCGGTTACGGTTATGGTAAACGAACAAGTGCCGGTATTGCCTGCATCATCGGTGGCAGTTACAGTAAGCGTGGTTTCACCTACGGCAAACGTACTGCCCGATGTTATATCGGCTTCTGAAGTTGCGCCGCAGTTGTCATCGGGGGCAGGAATGGTAAAAGATACCACCGCTCCGCACTGTCCGGCATCGGCAGTTTGTGCAAAACTGTTGGGGCAGTTGGCGGTAGGCGCTTCGTTGTCGGTTACGGTTATGGTAAAAGAACAAACGCCGGTATTGCCTGCATCATCGGTGGCTGTTACGGTAACGGTGTTTTCACCTACGGCAAACGTGCTGCCCGATGTTATATCGGCTTCTGAAGTTGCGCCGCAGTTGTCATCGGGGGCAGGAATGGTAAAAGATACCACCGCTCCGCACTGTCCGGCATCGGCAGTTTGTGCAAAACTGTTGGGGCAGTTGGCGGTAGGCGCTTCGTTGTCGGTTACGGTTATGGTAAAAGAACAAACGCCGGTATTGCCTGCATCATCGGTGGCTGTTACGGTAACGGTGTTTTCACCTACGGCAAACGTGCTGCCCGATGTTATATCGGCTTCTGAAGTTGCGCCGCAGTTGTCATCGGGGGCAGGAATGGTAAAAGATACCACCGCTCCGCACTGTCCGGCATCGGCAGTTTGTGCAAAACTGTTGGGGCAGTTGGCGGTAGGCGCTTCGTTGTCGGTTACGGTTATGGTAAACGAGCAAGTGCCGGTATTGCCTGCATCATCGGTGGCTGTTACAGTAAGCGTGGTTTGACCTACGGCAAACGTACTACCCGATGCAAAATCACACTGCGAGGAGGAGGCACAATTGTCGCTGGGCGGAGAAATGGTAAATTCAACCACAGCCCCGCACTGACCGGCATCGGCAGTTTGTGCAAAACTGTTGGGGCATTTAGCCACAGGCGCTTCTTCATCTCTTACCAACACTTCAGCAGTACAAGCAGCCGTGCGGTTGTTGTAATTGGTAACGGTGAGGGTTACGGTTACGGTTCCTACATTGGCGCAAGTAAATTCGGTAACATCGGCATCAAGGCTAATGTTGGGATTGCAATAGTCGTAACTGCTATCGTCAATCTCTGAAGCATCAATACTTGCCGAGCCTGTTTCGTCTAAAACTACGGTAATGTTTTTGCAGGCAGCTACGGGGTCGTTGTCGTCTATTAAGGTTACTTGAGCGGTACAGGTGCTTGTGTTTCCATAACCATCATCGGCGGTAAGTGTTACTGTTACGGGGCTGCCCAAATCGGCACAGGTGAGCGCGGCAGGTGAGGCAGAAACGGGGTTAACGTTGCCGCAGTTGTCATTACCAAAGAAGAACAAGGCAGCGGGGTCAATATCAACAGAACCTGTGGTAAGGTAAACATCAACGGTGGGCAAACAGAATACGGTGGGCGCGGTATTGTCTTGTACATGTACGGTAAAGGTACACCCTGCGGTATTGTTGCCGGCATCGGTGGCCACGTAGGTAATGGTGGTTTCACCAAACCCAAAGTAATCGCCATTTGGAGAGCCATCGGTTTGCTGCACTGTAGCCGAGCAGTTATCATTTATAGTAGGCTCTGTCCAGGTGGCTATGGCTATGCAGTACTCATCGGCATCTACATACACGTCATCGGGGCAGTAGCTGAATGTGGGCGGCGTGGCATCTTGTACGTTTACAATGGCATTACATGAAGCGGTATTGCCATTACCATCGTTTACCGTAAGCGTAACCTGAACAAAACCCAAGTTAGCACAGGTGAGCGTGGAAGGCGATACCGATTGCAGAATAATAGCGCCACAGTTGTCGCTGCCAGAGTCATATACATCGGCAGGTGTAATATCTACTGAAGTTCCGGTGAGTTGAACGGTGATGTTTTTACAGAATACATTAGGCTGGGTTACATCATTTACTTGAACATTGGCGCTACAAGTAGCTGTATTACCATTGCCATCGGTGGCGAGCAGGGTTACGGTATTAGCGCCTACATTGTTGCAGGTAAATGAGCTGGGCGTTACCGATAGCAGCGTTACCGATGTGCAGTTGTCATTGCCCGATGCGTAAACATCGGAAGGCAATATGCTTGCGGAAGAACCGGATAAATTGACCGAAGTGTTCTGGCAGGTTACCGTTGGCGGTGTATTGTCTATTACAGTTAGGTTGGTTTGGCAAGTTGACGTTTTGTTAAAAATATCGGTTACGGTAAGTGTAACGGTTTGGGGTGTGCCCACATGCGAACAGTTGAAGTTTTGGGGCGATACGGTAATAGACTGCAAGCCACAGCCTGCCGTACTGCCATTATCCACATTAGATGCGGTGAGCGTTGCCATGCCCGACATGTTGAGATTGATAGACGGCACCGCCAGACACTGGGCAACAGGGGCGTTGCAGCAGTTGCCATTGGCATCGTTTATGCTCACCTGTGCATTACAGGTAGAACTGTTTCCGGCAGCATCGTTTACGCGCAAGGTAACGGTAACTACACTGCCAATATTGGAACAGGTATAGTTGGTATTGCCTGCATGAATACTTACCGAGCTTACCGAGCAGTTATCGGTGCTGGAATTATTGATTTGTGCGGCAGTAACCGTTGCTGTTCCTCCTGTGCCAATAGATACGGAAACATTTTGGCAGTTAGCCAAAGGCGGTTGGGCATCGGTTATGTTTACCGTAAAACTGCACGTAGCAGTTCTGCCGCTGCCGTCTGTAACTTGGAAGGTATTGGTAGTAGGACCTATGGGGAAGAAACTGCCGCTGGCAATACCGCCAATTTGTAAAGTGGTGGGATTGGGGCAGTTATCAGTTCCAGTAGGAGAAATATAGTTTATATATGCACCGCAGAAAGTAGGTGTGTTAGCGGTAGAGATGTTGGAGGGGCAGGTGATAGTGGGGTCTTGGGTATCGCCATAAGTTACGGTAACCGGTACGCGGGTAGATGGGCAGCTACTACCGCCACTCCAAGATATAATTACCTGACCATTACCGGTTTGGAAACCTTGGGTGTGCGTACCACCCGGCAGGTAATTACTGCCACCGCCGCCGCCCGACCAAGTAGCTCCACCACCGCCATAGTAACCGCCGCCGCCGCCGCCGCCGCCATTGGTACACGTGCCGCCATTGCCGCCGGTACTTAATGTGCCGTTAGAAGCTGTACAATAGCCCGAAAACGTGCCTCCTGTACCGCCGGCAGATTGTGTGCCACCGGTGCCAGCGCCCTGACCACCTAATACATTACCACCGTAACCGGTTTCGCCGGTTAAACCGCCGCCCGCTCCGCCACGGTCATAATCGGTAGTGCCGTAGTTATATCCACCACCACCGCCGCCGCCGGCAACGGCTAAACGATTGGCTGCTGCATAAGGACTAACCCTTATGTCGGAAGCGCCGCCGCCGCCGCCGCCGCCATAATTGCCTGCCCAAACAGCCCCGTTTCCGCCGCCATTGTAACCGCCGGCTGCCGCGGTAGAGCCATTTGCATTAGCGCCTACACCACCAACATAAATTTGCAGTACCTGACCGGGTGTAACAGCAATAGTACCCACAGCTCTGCCGCCAAAACCGCCCCTATGTGTGGCAGGGGAACCAAATCCGCCTTGTGCCCCTCTTGCATCTACATTGATAGAGGTTACTCCGGTAGGAACGGTAAAGGTTTGTACACTTCCGGTGAAGTTAAAGGTTTGTGAACCGGGGGGCGCAGATTGTGCAGCTTCGGCATAATAGGTAGTGGTACTTGAAGGATTAACCCCAAAATTAGCGCCACTGGCGCTGGTACCTATGGGAGTGCCACCGGTAGGATCTGTGTACCATGTAATGGTATTACCCGCCGAGGTAGCATTGAGTTGTACGGTTGTGGGCGTACAAACCGTACTGGGGGTTGCCGTTACGTTGGTAGGCGCTGCCGTAGGTGGATTAACCGTTACGGTAACTTGACTTGTAGCCGAACAGCCGCCCTGAGTGGCAGTAAGCGTATAGGTAGTGGTAGCAGAAGGCGTGGCTACCGGGTTGGCTATGTTTGGATTACTTAAGTTGGTAGTAGGCGACCAAGAGTAGGTAATAGCCCCGCCACCGCCGCCACAATTAATATTGGGTATGGTGGTAGATGAATTGGCAAATACAGTGCCTGAATGAATGGTACTACCATTACAGGTAATGGTATAATTTGCCACGTTATCGCCAGCGAAGCCTTGTGTTTCAAGGAAAAAAGTAAATGGGGGGTTGCTGGGCGTTAGTGTGGTAGGGTTGGTACTACCTGATGAGTAAGGACCACCTGAACTCACTAACTGAGAAAGAGAGTTGGTTAGTGTCCAGGTAGTTTCATCTAACCAGCTTGCACCGGAGATGGTAATAACCAAGGTTCCCGGCGCTCCGCCTGTAGCGCTGCCGTTGAGTTGGAAGCTCTCGCCGGCGCAAATAGACCCGCCACTGCCTGCACTAACCGTTGGCGAAGCATTAATGGTAATAGGTGATGATACATATGTTGCGTTGCCCGGTCCGCACCCACCATTGTTGTTACCAAACCAGCATTGTCCTTCTACCACCACATCAAAGGTGAGATTGTTGGTACCGGGGGTGTTAGGGGCGGTTATGGTGAGGTTGTAGGTTTGCGTGGCATTAGGGGCTAAACCATTAGCATCTACCCGCACAAAATAATCGGCTTCGGCATTCCATTTTACGCCTATGTTTACATCGGGCAAGCTGTTTGTCCATGTATTGGTACCGGTGTTTTGAACAGTAACCGATACCGTGCGGGTTTCACCGGCGCACCAGGTTGAAGAGCCGGTATTCATAGAAATGAAACTGGCTCGGTAAGCTGGGGTTACCGGACATACAAGGCTAAATGTATGCGAGTAGCTGCCCGTCCCTTCGGGGTCTAACAAAATGTAATAAGTAGTACCGGCGGTGAAACTCATAGGCGTAACTGCGTTGTAAGTGCCAGCTGAGAATATATCATCTATACAGTTCCAGCCGCTGCTATTACAACCGCCCGATGCGGCTTTCCAGAAGTAGTCAACATATCCGCCGGTGGCAGAACTTACGTTTAGCTGGTAGGTACCGGTGGTAGGAGCGGTAAATTGGTAAATGCGTTCTTGCCCGGGAGTAGAAAAGCCACAGGCTGTAACATTCCACCCGGCACCGCTGCCGCTATGGGTAGAGGTAGTACTTACCCCGCAGCCCGATATGTTGGTAATGGAAGAACATGGGTCAAATACCGGACATACAAGGCTAAATGTATGCGAGTAGCTGCCCGTCCCTTCGGGGTCTAACAAAATGTAATAAGTAGTACCGGCGGTGAAACTCATAGGCGTAACTGCGTTGAAAGTGCCGGTAAAATTAATATCATCTATACAATTCCAGCCGCTGTTATTACAACCACCCGATGCGGCTTTCCAAAAGTAGTCAACATATCCGCCGGTGGCAGAACTTACATTTAGCTGATACGTGCCGGTAGTGGGAGCGGTGAACTGATATACGCGTTCTTGCCCGGGAGTAGAAAAGCCACAGGCTGTAACATTCCACCCGGCGCCGCTGCCGCTATGGGTGGAGGTGGTACTTACCCCGCAGCCCGATATGTTGGTAATGGAAGAACATGGGTCAAATACCGGACATACAAGGCTAAATGTATGCGAGTAGCTGCCCGTCCCTTCGGGGTCTAACAAAATGTAATAAGTAGTACCGGCGGTGAAACTCATAGGCGTAACTGCGTTGAAAGTGCCGGTAAAATTAATATCATCTATACAATTCCAGCCGCTGTTATTACAACCGCCCGATGCGGCTTTCCAAAAGTAGTCAACAAAGCCACCCGTAGCGCTGGATACGTTTATTTGATACGTGCCGGTAGTGGGAGCGGTGAACTGATATACTCGTTCTTGCCCGGGAGTAGAGAAGCCGCAGGCAGTTACACTCCACCCGGCGCCGCTGCCGCTATGGGTAGAGGTAGTACTTACCCCGCAGCCCGATATGGTGGTGATAGAGGAGCAAGGGTTGGCTGCCGGTGCGGCAATTGAAAAGGTGCCGGGGCAAGGGCTGTTTGGAGTCGGGTATGTATCAAACCAGATAAAGTATTGAATACCGGCAGTGAGTGATACACTCAAACTTTGAGCGCTTGATGAGCTGCCTGTAGAATTTACACAGGTACCTCCCGATGCCGGACAAGCGCCACTGTAAACAAAAATTGCACTCCAAGTTTGACCTGAATAGCTAATAGTGTAAGTACCCGTTGTTGTGGGGGTAAATGTATAAAGTGCCTCTTGTCCTCCTTTATATAAATTAGAAGCAGCCCCACAAGCAGTAGGTACATTAGTTGCACTTAAGTTGCCCGGTACAGCGGCGGTTGTACAAGATAAAGATTGGTTAGTTACAGGTGCAGAGGGGATATTGATGGCAGCAGAGCAGGGGTTGCCACCTCCTCCTCCACAAGTTACACAGCGCCAGCGTACAGTATGGCTTGATGAATTGGTAGCACAGTTGAACTGATTTATAAGCACCCTTACCTGACCGGTGAAGGTGGCGGTCCACAAAATTTTGGGGGCAGAACCGCATAGGTCATCACTATAACATAAGTTAGCATTTGCGGTAGTTTTAAGGGTTAGTTGTGTATCGCCGCCGCCATTTACCGCGCCATCGGCTGTACATAACGACCACTCGTATTGTTGCCCGGAGGTTACATTGTAAGTATTGTACTCCCCCCCAAATGTAAATGATAATGAATTAACAAATGTAGTAGAGGTAGTAGATTGTGCAGTACCATATGAAGTACCCGGTCCAGTACACCCGCCGCCAAGGCATTGTCCGGCTTGGGCGTGTAATTTTGGGCTGTAAATTGCCATTAGGCAATATACTGTTAAAAGAAAGAGCCAAGTTAACTTGAATTTTGTGTAAAGTTGTTTCATATTAGCTGTTTTGTTAGTTACTAAATGTGTTGTGTTTGTGCATTTTTTATGTGTAAAGGAAGATAAGCAGCGTAAAAAGCAAAGTTAGCTACCTGTTTTTTTTAGCATATTTAACTAACCTTAACTTTTGGAGGGGAAAAATAAGCACAAATTTTGAGTTCGCCCACCATTTAGGCGTTTTTTTTTGCTTTTTTTCGGTTTTGCCATAGTAATGCTGCACATATTCAACCACAGGTTAGAATGATGGGCTTGCTCAAAGGCTTACAGCAAAAGGCTTTAAACAAGTTAGACAGTATATTACGGTGCGCTGCCCCTTGCTAATTGAGCATTTAACAGAGTGGCTACCCATATTTTGGTGTGCTGCGCCTTTGTAAAACCCGAAACGCCCATTTATGGGGGCTTACATACAAAGGGCAGCGCCCCTACCTCTTGGTAGAACAGATGCAAATCGTGTTAGCAAAAGATGCAGTGTACCGTAATTTGTTGTTGGTTTTAGGTAGGGCAATGCATCTAAACCTTATGCAGGATTTATTGCCATTGGGCGTTCATTTTAATCTCGACCTCGCTTTAACAACCAACTTCAACTATTTTCTTTGCGTCTTTGCGAGCAGTAAAGCCGTAGGCGTTACCTCTGATGCCCCAAACTTGACTGTGCGAGGGTATAAAATAAAACGGCGGCAAAGCAGTTTTACCCACTTTACCGCCGTTTTACAGTACTATGCTATACTAAGGGTTACTTATTGAGCATAATTTTATAGCGCTCTGTTGTGCCGGAGGCAGTATTTAACTGCACCATATACATGCCGGCGGGCAGGTTATCGGCGTCAAATGTTACGCTGTACAGTTCATCGGCAGCCGCTTCGCCTTTAAACAGGGTAGCTACTTCTTTACCGTCCATAGCTATTACGCTAAGGGTTGCCGCTTCGGTTTGCGTAACGGTAAACTCTATGGTAGTTTGCTGCGTAAACGGATTAGGATAAGCAGTAAGCAGTTGGTTATCGGCAAGTTTACCGCGTCCGCGCACTTGCTTGGGCACCCAGTACCAGCCGGTAGTGGATTGACCGCTGCAATCGGTTACTTCTACAATATACCAACCTGCCACCAAACCGGTAAGGTTAAACACGTTGCTGCCGCTAACCGGACCGCCAAAGGGGTTAGTCCAGTTAGAAGGACCTGACCAGTTATATTGGTATTGGTCGGTTCCGGTGCCGCAGGGTGTTCCACCTTCTACATAAATGGTAATAGAGCCGTTGGGGATAAGGCTGTTAGCCGTTGTTGATGATATGGTGTAGTCATAAATATCCAGCAGTACAGACGGGTTGGCAGTATCGGGCAAGTTATCAAACTGCAAGGAAGTTTCGGTACAGCCATTAGCATCAAACACTTGCAGGTTCCACTGGGCATTGTCGGCATATACTACGGTAATAAGAACGCCGCCATTGGGGTTTTGGTTAACGCTGTGCTGCACATAACCCACCAAACCTGTCCAGTTATAACTGTAAGGCTGCGTACCGCCACTAACCTGTATTTGCACCACATTAAAGAACGTAGGCACTATACCGGTTCCCTGATAAATACTGCCAATAAGCGGCTCATCGGGGAAAGCATCGGGAATAAATACGCCAACAGCATTGCTAAGGTCAAAACAGCCTACAACATCGTTCATAATATCGGCAATGGCTACGCCAATATCGGGTGTTACCGAAGGCGGATTATTAGCACCACTGTTGTAAGCATAAACGGTATAATTGCCCGATGGCAATCCGTTAGCGCCAAGCGCATCAAATACGCCGGTGGTATTGAGGGCGGCAATTAAGCCGGTAGCATTATCCACTACCAAATACCATTGGCTATACGTATCGGCGGTGTTGGCACAGCCGGCGGTAGGCGTAGTAGTAAAACCGGTAGCCGTAGCCACCAATTGGTCGGTTGGGCATTGAGCGCCCGAAAGGGTAAGCGTGCCGGCTTCGGCTTGGCAGCACTTGGTTACGGTTACAGAGGTAGCGCAGGAGTTGGTATTACCGCCCACATCTTGAACAGTCCAAACTATGGTAGTAGTACCAATGGGGTAGGTACCGTTTCCGCTAAATATAAAGCCGTTGGGGAACAAAGCGGTTGCGCCGGCTATATTGGTAAAACTGTTGGCTACTACACTAATGCTGCAATTATCGGTAAAGGTAGGCAGCGGCGGCTCTACATACTGACCGGTGGCATTGTTGGTACAATCGGCAGTACATACCGCAACAGGCACCGGGCAGGTAATGGTGGGCGCTTGGTTGTCGTGCACAAACACTACTGTAGCACAAGTAGAAGTATTGTTCCAAATATCAGTAACTGTCCACGTTACAATGGTTTGACCTTGCGGGTAAATGCCCGATGCGTTATCGGTGCCGGTAAAGTTGTTTACAATAGAAGCAATACCGCAGTTATCCCAAGCCTGAAGCGGAGCAATGGTTATATTGGCTTCGCAAACACCCGGCGCTGTAACGGTATAATAATCGTAGAACTGGCTAAACGGCAGCGGCAAAGCGGTATCTTCGGGACAGAAGGTGATGGTAGGCGGTTCCACATCAACAATGGTAACGGTCATGCTGCAAGTGCCCACATTGCCGTTGATGTCCTGAATAGACCAAACAACCGTAGTAGTACCCACCGGATAGTTGCCACTTGCATTAAATCCAAAGTCTATACTGTTGGTAGGAAGTTGGTTAATGCCGCAGTTATCTTGTAAATTGGTGGGGAATCCTACAAAGGCGTTGCCATAGCAGTGGGTAGGTATGCTGTTTGCCGTTACGTTTGGCGGACAGGTGAGGGTGGGCAGCTCTTCATCTATTACCGTTACTACAAAGCTGCAAGTACTGGTATTACCGGCGCCATCGGTGGCGGTATAAACCACCGTAGTGTTACCGAGTTGGAAAATATCGCCGGGTTGGTGGGTACTGGTAATGGTAATAGTAGCGGCAGCGGCGGCGGTTTCTAAGGCTTGCTGTGCAGCAAAGTAGGCATTGAGGGCATTTTGGTAAATAACCGATACAATAGCCAGTACCTGATGCGTTGCTACCGAATCGGCAGTGGCAATGTTGATGAGTGTTTGGCAGGCTATGGTAGGCACGTTGCCACAAATGGCTTGCGCCTGTGCCAAAGCATTATCGGCGGCGGTGGCGGCATTGGTAGCGGCATCCAGCACATCTTCGGCTTCTTCTAAGGCTTGATGTGCAAAGTTGAGCGCACCAATAAGGGCAGGATCCACATTGGCGCTGCAATTGTCAATAGCCATTGGCGGCACCCAAGTTACAATAGCAGCACAAAGACCCGGGTAAGTATTTTCGGTAATATTGGCGGGGCAGTTAATTAAAATAGGAGCTACATTGTCTATCACGTTTACCGTTACCGAACAAGTGGCTGTTCGTGCGCTGAGGTCGGTAACTGTCCAGGTAACTACGGTTACACCACCCGGGTACACATTGTTGGCAATAGGAGTGGTGTTAGAGCCTCCGTTAATAAGCGCCGGCATGGAGTTGGTGTAAATGGTATCGGGCTGATTACCGGGTGTATTGGGGTCGGTATCAATAGGGGCGCCATTGGCATCGGTAATATGTACGGCAACATAGCTCAGTTGGTCTAACCCGCAGTTGTCGTAAGCTACCGGCGTGGCTAACTCCATAAAGGTGCCACAACTGTTTACATCGGTATAACCGGTAATACTGAGCGCCTGCTGGCAAAAGATAACCGGATTAGCCGAGTCTATCACCCTTATTTCGGTATCGCAGGTGGCGGTATTGCCTGCCACATCGGTTACGGTCCAAACGATGGTGGTAAAACCTGCCGGATAAATGCCGCTTGCCTGATTGGCATTGGTTATAGTGCCCGATGTAATGGTGCCGTAAACCGGGTGTGTTGCCACAAAACCAATGGAAAGTATGCCCGGGCAATTATCGGTTGCTGTGGGGTTGGGTACGTTTACAAAGGCGCTGCAAGATACAGTAGTAGTTTGGATATCATCGGGGCAGAAGGTGAAGGCAGGCGGTGTGTCATCGCCCACAAAAATGGTGATGCTTTCTTCATTTATGCACGAACCGTTGTAGGTGGTGTAAGTAATTACGTGTGTACCTAAACCGGCAACTATGGGCGAGAATAAACCGGTATCTTCGTTTACAATACCCGGACCCGACCACTCGCCTACCGGAACGGTTTGCGTAAGTACATTGCCCGGACCGCTAAACACCCATGAATAATTAAGGGTGGCATTGGGCGCTACACTGGTGGTAATAAGCTGATAGGTAATGCCGGGTTGCAAGAACAAAGTAGGACCGGAGTTGCCGCTGCCTGTGCCAAACTGCGGGTTTAAGCCCGGACCGGAGTTATCGTCTTTGGCAACAAATACGCCCGAACCGCAATCGCCCGGAGTATATGGCACCTGAGTAACATAAGCATAACCATCGCCTGCGCCAAAATTGCCAATAAACACATAGTTGCCCGGGGCTGATACTTGGAAGGTAAACGTATCGTACCGATAATTGCCGGCAACGTTATCGCAAACAAATCCGGTGCCCGATGGACGAGATGCAACAGGGTCGGAGGAATTTAACTGACCCGAAGTGCCGCTGCTTACGGTGGTAAACTGGGTTTGCACCGGCGAAACAAGGTAAGTAACCGTTGCACCATCGGGGAAAGAAACCGTTGCGCCGGCGGGGAACGGAATGGTAGTGCCATTATTGTAGTTAATGGTAATGCCGCCGACTAAGAAGGTGATAGGCACAAAGCACACATCGGTGGGGTCGCCGCAATATACCTGTACAGTAGTACCGGCAGGAATAACCACAGTAGCGCCCGGCAGGTAAGTTTGCACAACGCCTTGCGGATAAGGTATGGGTGTAACAACGTTTACACTCAAATTAACCGGTGCATCGCCCGGGCAGAAAGGTCCGGCAGGGGCAATTTCTACGTTCCAATCGTCTAAAATCTGGATATACTCCGTAGAAGGCGAGCCGCAACCGTTGGGAATAGGCGTATAGGTAATACCCATCAATCCGGCGCCATTGTACGGAATGAACACATCGCCGGTAAGCGGTATTTCCGATTCATTAAATGGCGTTAGCGGGTTATCTAACAGCGAGTAAGTACCGCCGCCAAGCGTGGTAAAATTGGGCAGGTAAATAGCGCCGTTGGCTACGCACCATGAATCGGGCAGGTCAAAACCGGTTTCGGTAACATCGGTAATGGTAAGAATGGCAATATCGGGCGCAGGATTGCACAGACCGGGGTTAAACACGTTCAATATCGGGTCTAAGCTGTACTGGATATTGATGGTGTAGGGCGGCACATCGGCAAACGAAATCTGGTAGCTGAGGGTGTTGTTGCTGATAGTGGGCGGTATAGCAAGGTTGCTGCCTACCACTGTAAATATGCCGCCGGGAGTGGTAATGCCGGGCTGAATCATAGAAGTGAGATCAACTGTTCCGGAAGGCGACTGGCAAACGGTCATGTCTCTGATATCGGCAGAACGGGTAGGCGCTACCTGAATAACATGAGTTTCTGATTCTTGGCAGGGTTGTTCGCCCACCGTATAAGTAACCGTGTAGTAACCCGGCGCTACAATGGTTGTAAGGTCGTTAAAAGCAATTTCTTCTATACGGGTGCGTATGCTGGGCAGTTGGTTTACCACCGTAAAATAAGCAATGCCATAAAACGCCGGCGGCATAACAATTGCCGAACCGCCCGGAGCGTTATCGGGCACTACTACCGTGCCTACTGCGTTATCGGCAGCATCGTAACCGGTTACCACAAATCCGCCGCTTAAAGGCTGTGCGTCTAACTGTACGTAGAGCAGCTCAAAAATAGCGCCGCCACGGTCAAAACGCACACCGCTGCTGGTTCCGTTGGTGAGTACAATATCGGTTTGGTAGCCTATTTGCATAAACTCAAAGAAGTTGGTGGGGCTTCCGCCGCCAAGGGCGCTTATATTCATACCGTCTTCTTGGTAAGCATAAATGCGGTTGGGGTTGCCGGGTTGTGTTTCTACAACCATGCCGCTGCCAAAGTCTATTACATATACCTGCGGGTCGATGCCAAACTGACCGGTAATGGGATTAACCCCCGGACCCGACCACGTGCCGCCCGGTGTGGCAAACTCTAACTGGTAGGGTAAATCGGCTTGGCAAAGTACCACCGGATTGAGCCAAAACGGATCAACATCGTCTAAAAATTCTATATATTCCACATGCGGCATTCCGCAGCCACCCGGTCCGGGTGTATAAAGAATACCTACCAAACCATCGCCGTTTTGGGGCGTGTAGGTAGCGCCTATCGAAACTTCGGGGTTGGTAGCTAATGACCATACGCCGCCTGCCCCTGCTGTGTATTGCTGTAAATCAACAGGTCCATCGGCTACGCACCGGGTAGAGGGGAGGTCAAACCCTATTTCGGAAGCGCCATTTATAACTACCTGACCAATGATATCTGCCGGATTGCAAGGTGTGCCTTCGGGCAGCGCATCAAGGGCAAGCAAATCATAAGAAATGTCTATAATATACGGGCTTACATCGGCAGGCGCAATGGTATAAAACAGGGTGTTGCCTGAAATAGCGGGTACATTAGACAGATTGCTGCCGGTTATAGTCCAGGCACCGTTTGTGGGCATATTGGCGGTGAACAGTGCGCTTAAGTCTATAGTTCCCGAAGGCGACTCGCATACTACCAGCGGAGCGTTGAATGCTGCATCTAAAACAGGATATACAACAATATCAAAAGTGGCAGACTCAGCGCATACGCCAAAACCTACCGTATAAGTAACCGAATACAAACCCGGCACCGGTGGAGCAAAAGTGTAGGTATCGTCAGATGGGTTGGGGGTTCCGTTGTTGTTTACCACAACACCCGTACCACTAAATACGCCGCCCGTAGTGCCGGTAATTAGCGGATTTAAAGCCAAAGGCAAATCTGCCATACATACATTTTGCGGGGCATCCCAGGCAGGGTTTACATCTTCGTACAATACAAATACCTCACTTTTGGGCGTACTGCAACCGCCCTGCGCAGGCTGATAGTTGATAACAATGATGGCAGAATCTGCCCCCGGATTGAGACCAAAATCAGCTAAACCGGCCAAGGCATTCAGGTCTAATGCGCCATTGCTTACATACGATAATACACTCGATACCGTAAAAGGCTCTAAACCCGGGTTTAAGTTATTTATGAAAGTAATATCCCACTCGCCTCCACCGGCAACTGTGTAACCGGGTACATAGAGGGTGCCGTAGCTTTGACACCAGCTATCGGGCAAATCGAAACCGGTTTCTATAGCCCCAAATATGCTAACGGTAGCCACATCGCTCACCAATACATTGCAAGGAGCCGGTTGGGTGGGGTCGGTTACAATGTATTGCAATAATATATTGTAAACATAGGGCGGACCGGTAACGGGCGAGGTGGTGGGGTCTATGAGGTAAAACAATGTATTGTTGATAACAAAAGCGCTGCCGCCAAATCCAAGGTCGGAGGCATCAACAATAGACCAACTTCCACCGGCAGTGGTAGTGCCGTTTACAAATAACAACTCGCTTAAATCAACCAGCGGGTTTCCGTCTTCGCAAACGGTGCCGAAGGTGTTGATAGTGGCATCTACAAAACAGGGCGGTTGCGCCTGTGCCTGATGCCCGCCTGCCGCTGCATTGAGCAGACAGATAAATAGGAAACTAAGTAAGGCTTTTCTCATTGGTGAAATCAATTAATTTGTTGATATAGTGTAGTTTGATGGTTGCCTGCATAACACCGGAGAGCGGCAAGCGCTGCCCGATGTTATACGGCAAAAAATACTTTTATTTGTTTATGATTAACAGCTTTTCCGTAACTACGCCTATGCTGCTGCTTACAGAAACATAATACAAGCCTGAGTTAAAAGTACTTATATCTATTTCTGAAATGCTGCTGCAAAAGGAGGCAGTAACCAACTCTGAGTAAACCAACTCGCCCAGGGTGTTGTATAGATTTACCTCTACCTGCTCCGGCTCTTCGGGCGCTTCAAAGTAAACGTTTACTGTTTTTGAAGCGGGGTTGGGATACAGTTTTAAGGCGGCATCCATGATGATGTCATCGCACTTGCCGGTACCTGTTTTATGGCGCAGGGTAGTAGCAACAGCATTACTGATGCAGTGGTTTTGGTTTACAAGTACTCTTACTTGCCCGGTAATGGGCGAGGTCCAGGTGAGTTTGGCATCGTCACCACAGCCAAAAGCGCCGGTTTGATTAAAGGCATACTGGAAGGTGGGGGTAAGGTGGTCTAATATGGTCATCTCGCTATCATAAGAGGCAACACCTCCGTTGGCACTGCATAGCGAAAAGGTGTATTGTGTACCTTGGGTAACATTAAATAAAATATACTTCCCGCCGGTTAGCCCTGTGGCGCTTTGCCATACTGAACTGGGTGTAACCGCGCCGCCTACCTGAGTGCCTACCGTACACCCACCGGCGCCCGATTGGCGCACGGTAATGGTGGCAGTTTGGTTGCCGGAAGTAATGGTGATGCTACCTTGACGACTAAGGGTGGTTGTGTTGCTGGCAGCATAAACAATGATATTGTAGCCGCTGATGGTGTTGTAGGATAGCCAGGTACCGTTTTTGGTAACGGTAAACGGACCCGTAACATTGGTCAACGTAGCGGTTTGCTGTGCGCCAAAGCCCGATGTGGCAGCAAAGGTCATCAGTGTAGGCGAAACGGTAAGCGGGGCTGCCGGGGCAGTGGTGAAGCTGCGCACGGGGCTGTATAGGGAGGTGCCGCAAGCAGCAGTATTTGCACGCACTGTCCAATAGTAGGTGGTATTGGGTAGCGGGGCAAAACAGCCGGAGATGAGATCCCAAAGGAATGCATTGTTTTGCGCCGTATTAACGGTTACCACTAAGGTAATGGGTGCTCCATCGCAAGACCGGATATCGTTTCCAAAGCCATTTTCCGGTGTCCAGCCCGAATTGACTGTAGATATCTGTATGCGATATTCAGCATATAGTATCGGCTGCCAGAGTAAAGATACCGGAATGGGCACATTAACAGCCCCATCGGCAGGAAAGTTTAAAACCGGCGAAGGAGTGGGGGAAGTAGTGGTAACAGTAAGCATATCAACTACCAAGCGGGGGTCGTACACCCCATCGGTGGTTGCCGATGAGCATTGGCAACTGCCGGCAGTTTTGTGGCCGGCGCGCAGCTCAGAGTGTACATGGGCGGCGCTTGCCCCCGTTGCCCCTGCTCTGCCCACATAAGTACCACGCGCCACATCATCGCCGGGGGCAACGTCTATATTGGTGCAGTGTAAAAAGATGAAGGTAACGCCAAGTTCTGCGTTATATATACATATTTTGCCTGTAGAACCACCCACGGCAGTAACTATGCCCGATATAGGTGCATATAAACTAACCGTGCCAATAGATCCGCCTACCCCTTGGTCTAACCCCTTGTGCGAATAAGAACTGCATGGACCGGTACTGCCACATGCAAGTCCACTGCTGTAGGTTTGCATAAAATTGCCGGTAACAAAACCCGGATTAGCAGCGCTACTGCCTGTGGGCATGACAGTATAGCTCTTGCCAAATATCAGGTTGGTAAATGCCAGAGTTTTGGCGGCATCGGTAACGGGGGTGGCGGCAGGGAAGTTATCTATGGAAATGGAAGATATGGATTGCGGGCAGTTAACATCTGTATAAGCATTTTGGCTATTAATTGTTAGAGTTGCTGGATTTCCATTTAAAGAAAAATGCCTAACTGGACTAAATTGTGTTGTTACACTACAATCCTCACCCCCAATGTGAGCCCTTACAGTCCAGTAATAAGTATATCCGTTTAAAGGACCTCTGCACGATGGGGATTCCCAATAATAATATGGATTAGTAGTGCTGAAGGTAGCAAAGTACGTATTCTGATCAATATCTCGACAGTTCCTGCATGCTGCATTGGAACAAGTTAGAAGTCCGTTATCCTCTGAAAAAATTGGTTGCCATAGAAAATCATTTCTAACTGCATATATGTGAATTCGATAAACAGCATTTGGAATAGGCTCCCAATTAAACAAAATGTTATTGCTCGCCCCGGCACCGGCATATTCAATACCATTACCAGGTGCAATTAACACAGGGGTTATATTTATGTTGTTACCAACATAGAATCTATGACACAATTCTGCTCTATGCTGCCCCGGATCGTCAGAATCCACAATATTACCATTTACCATTAGCAATTTAAATTCAATATTATGAAAACCATTTGATAGCGAGATTGGTATAGGTGTCAATTGTATTTCAGTACTTGTATTGTTAGCAACAGTACCTGTCCAATCAAATAATATTGGTTGGCTGTTATCTAATTGATAGCTTATTTGCAAGGAGGATACATTAACTATAGAGTAATTATTAAAAATTATCCGAGGTGCAATCACACCCCCTTCACAAACAGATGACAAACCGTTTACTCCTGTTATGCCATAACTATTTAGATTTACAGAACCGGCAGATGTTAATAACCCCGGGCGCTCGTTTATAATGGTAGATCTGATACGGGCAATTTGACCTGGAGTAAAAGTTCTACCTGCATCACACATGCTAAAACCATAATCCATATAATTATTGGTAAGACCTCTACCCTCTTGGGCATTATTACAGTCTAAATCAGCGCTATTTACCTCATCTGTACAAGACTCCACATTGGTATCAACAGGAGTATCAGCCACCCTATCACCATCGCTTAGAGGATCACCATTTAAACAGCAAAAAGTATAATCACCCTTCGTAATTACATCATCACCAAAACAAAAATGGTTAAACGTGTGAAACAGATTAAAATAATGCCCTATTTCATGTACAAGAATATCACTATTTATATCAGTCCTGGCAACAATTCCGCCATTTGGAATATAAGACATGTTAGCATAGCCTTGAATACCATCATTAGCTCCTATCTGATCAACAAACCAAATATGCATATAATTTTTGTGAGGAAATTCGGCAATACCTAATTTTTTCAACTCTGCGTCTGTTATTGAATCATTAGCAGCATTATCATTAACTGAGACAATACTTGAAGATATTTCGTTACATGTTATTCCAATTGTCAATGCATTATTAATTGTCCTTCGGGCTCTAACCAACCTAATATGGGCACTTGCTAATTGCACATTAACCTGGTCTAGTAAACTGTTTATTGCTTCTCTTCCGTTTTCAGGCTCTGTAAATCTTTCTCTTGTAATTCCTTCTGCATCATACAACAGATGAAACACTACTGGTATAACCAACTCGGCATCACTATCGCACTGCGTACTATTTGTCCTCAATACCTCCCCTGTATTTACTCTTCTTTTCATTTCAGCATCATTCATGATAGCACGGTATCTCATTTCCGATTCTTCAAATCTTCTTCTTGCAGCCGTATCTTGGGCTAAATACTTTTTAAACATATCATCAGAAGGGCAGTAGTGGTTTAGCTCTCCGGTAGATCCGGTAGTAAGTGTAGCGGTTGGCGGGTTTACCGCACCGGTAACTTTTTCCTGCGCTTGCAGCCATGCAGAAAAAAGCATTAAAAGAAGTGCAACGCACAAAACATAAAAGGTAGCATGTTGTTTCATGAGCGTAAAGTTTAAATGAGTTTTAATAATTTTTTACTTATTTTAGTGTAGTAAATGCACTGGTGATTAGTTATAGGCAGGGTTTAGCATTTTCAGCCACAAAATACCGCCCTACAAAATACTTTTAGATTGTTGCCATACAAACTACCATTTATTCCTTGCAAACGCACTATTTTAGGGTGTTTATAGGTAAAGTGCAATACTGCTTTAGTCCGATGTTAACCGGGGCATTTGCCTTTTAAACTCCTCGCGGTAGGTAGCGCCTATAGGGATTACCTTCTCTTGTCCGTTATTATAGGTGAGATACACTGCCCCCGCATCAAAAGCGGCAAGCTTGCAGGTGTTTATTACATACGATTTGTGGATACGCAACAGCGAAGGGTGTTTCACTTGTTTAAGAAAGTTTTGCATATTTACCATGCCCATTATAGCGCTGCTTTCGGTAACTATTTTTACACCTGAACCACTCCCTTCTACCCACAGAATATTGGCAACCGCTACTTTAATGTGTCGGTCTTTACATTTTAGAAAGAAGCAATTGTCGGTTAGTTCAGCATTGGGTTGGGGTGTGGGGTGCAGCAACTCTCCGTTTTGGGTTATGGTAACCCTATCGGGAGGCAAGAACTCGTGCAGGAGGGTTTGCAGCTCCTGTAACTGTTGGTCGGTAAGCGGGTGATGGAGTAGAATTTGCATCATATAAGAGGGGGTTTGGTTTATGGTGGTATTGGGGGGAGGCAAACCTTATAGGTTTTTAAAACCTATAAGGTTTAAAGTACATGTAAATCGAAATTTCAAATAAATAACAACAACTTCTTGCCTCTACTCCTATTGTCTTGGCTTTTACCGTTTTGTTAGAACATAAGAGCAAGTTTTTTCAAAAAAAATTTTCGGCTCGTCTTTTCCTTCATTTGTTAATGTACCCACCACATCAAAACATAACCTGCGAAGGCAGAATTTTTTCATTTTTTTAACTGTTTAAGGTTTGCCGGTTGTATTGTGGGGCAGAGAAGACTTCGTGGCATTAGGCATCGCAGGTATGGCGGGTAAATTAGGCTACCGGACAGGGTGGGTAAATTTGCCATGGTGCAGCAGCAATGGGTACCCAAACGGGTTACACATAAAGCAAAAGATGACGAAGGATAACATCGGGTAATAAAAAAAACTGCATCAGTATTTGTGATGTTTGCAAAAATTGTAACTTTGCCATGAAACATATATTATACCCGCCACCCAACAAACACAAATCATAAGCTACACCGCCATGATGCTTACTGCCAAACAAGCCCAACTTTATTTAGAACAAGCCATAGAACTAAACACACAGTGTAAATATGCCGATGCCCTTGCCCTATTAGAACAGGCTGCTCCTGTTTTTGAGACGGCAGAGGATTGGGAGGGGGTGGTAAAAAGTGTAAACCTGCAAAGTGATTGTTTAAGGCGTAGCGGAAACTATGATGAAGCTATGAGTAAAGCAGAATATGCCTTGCAAATATGTTTGGCTAAGTTTGGCGAGCAGCACCCCGATACGGCGAATAGCTATCATAATTTAGGGCTTTGCTTTTATTCCAAAGGCGAATACGAACAAGCCATTCACTATTATCAACTCTCCCTCCATATTCGGTTGGCTACTTTGGGCGAGCAACACCCCGAAACAGCAAAAAGCTATAATAATTTAGGAAACCTCCACTTTTCAAAAGGCAATTACAATCAAACTATTAGCCTCTACAAAAAAGCATTGGATATTCGTTTAACCACTATAGGGGAGCAACACTCTGATACTGCAAACAATTACAATAATTTGGGTAGTTGTTATTATGCCAAAGGTGATTATGACCAAGCTATTACCTACCAACAAAAAGCATTAGCTATGCTCTTAGCCATTTTGGATAAACAAAATTTGGATACGGCCAGCTGCTATAATAATATGGGGCTTTGCTATTATGCCAAAAGCGATTTTAACCAAGCCATGACTTATCAACAACAAGCTCTAAATATTCGCCTAACATCAATAGGTGAACAACACCCCCACACAACCGAAAGTTATAATAATTTGGGCATTTGCTATTATGCAATGGGTGATTACAACCAAGCAATAACCCTTTGGCAGCAATCTTTAAGTATTCGTTTGGTCATTTTGGGTGAGCAATCTCCCAGTACGGCAAATAATTACAATAATTTAGGGGTTTGCTATATAGATATAGGTGATTTTGAACAAGCCATTCGTTATCTTCAACAAGCACTTACTATCCGCTTAGCTGCATTGGGCGAGCAGCACCTCAGTACAGCAATGAGCTACACGAATTTGGGCTATTGCCTTACTAAAAAAGGTGCATACTACGAAGCAATAAATTATCACCAAAAAGCATCCGATATTTATTTAAAACTCTTTGGAAAACTACATCCCGATGCTGCAAGTAACTACGGTGCTTTTGCCCAATGCTACCAAGCCCAAGCCCAATACCGACAAGCCCTGCACTACTACGGGCAGGCTCTGCAAGCTCTTGCCCTATCTGTACCGGATGAAGATTATTACCTTTTACCTACTTTGGAGGGTTACAATAGTGCTGTGGTGTTGTTAAAAACCCTATCTGCCAAATCAGGTGCTCTACACGCCCTATATACTCACGAACAAAACCCCAAAAACCTCATAGCCGCCATAGCTCACTACCATTGTGCCGATGAACTGATTGGGCAAATGCGCTACGGCTACAAAACTCAGGGCAGTAAAGTACATTTGGCAGAAAAAAGTAAAACCACAGTGTACGATGCGGGTTTGGAGGCGCTTTATATGTATGAACAATTGGCAAGCACAAATGCTACCGATACTATTAGTCTATCGGGATTTAATACCACATTGGGCTACCATTTGCCCGACCGACCCATTGACTTGGCATTTCTTTTTTCAGAAAAAAGCAAAGCTGTTTTGTTGTTTGCCAACCTCAAAGATGCCGAAGCCCGCATTGCTGCACAACTACCTCCCGATTTGGTGCAGCAAGAGTACCATTTGCGCATAGAACTGACCTACTTAGAGCGGCGCATGAGTGAGGAAGGTTTCAAAAAACCCGAAGAGCAGGACCAAGCCGCCTTAAAAGAATGGCAAAACCTTCATTTTGATTACAAATACCAATACGATGCTTTGATAGAACGCTTAGAAACGGAATACCCCCAATACCATGCACTCAAATACAATACCGATGTGGCTACTATAACCCAAATACAAGCCGCCCTGCCGCCCAAAGTAGCCATGCTTAGTTATGTGCTGACAGAAAAGCACTTATACGCTTTTATCATCACTGCCAAAAACAGCCATTGGCTGCAAACCACCCTGCCTGCCGGTTTTGAGGGATTGGTGGAAGACTTTTTGTACCACCTCGAATGTGTTTTATTCCCGTTTGGTTGTTAAATCAAGGAATGCTATTTTTGTGTTTAAATTAAGA
>ERZ761609.744-NODE-744-length-34865-cov-34.886556_pt1 | contig 34865 bp, 49 predicted proteins | sample MGYA00511163_ERZ761609 | MGnify/ENA primary metagenome ERZ761609 (study PRJEB28899, sample SAMN02445070) | bioreactor sludge metagenome | biome: EBPR sludge | place: Australia: Brisbane, Thorneside Wastewater Treatment Plant | collected 2011-12-16 ...
TTCATTTAATAGGATATACTTTTACTCGATTTTTTTCATTAATTTAGCTATTATTGTTATAAACCACGCTTTATGAGAAACCAAAAAAGGCGATTAGCTAATTTCGGCATTTTTCCGCTATTGTTTAACCACGCTGTTTGAGAAACCATAAAAGGCGATCCTTTCTTATAAATAAAAATTGCGATTATTTACCACAATCGCAATTCATAATTCCTGTATTTTATCAAAAGTCGCATAAGTCGCAGCTAAAAGTCGCAGAGTCGCATTATAATTGACTGCCGGTTGAACTTTTAGGGCTTAATTCCGTTGGAAGTTTAGTCATAAAGGATTTAGCTTCGTCTTCTGAAGGAAAGGAAGCCGTGATTATACTATTGTTTTCCATTGTAATGTAAATGTGCTTTCCATCTAAAACTGCACCCAAAATCTTCTGACCATTTACAACTGAATTTCCTATTTGAATATATGCCATTTTTACCGTCCTTTAATTTAAAGTTATTAGAATACACAAATATACAAATATTACTTTTAGGATAATATTCAATTTTTTGAAAATAAATCAGGTTCTTTTTCTTCGCCATCATCCTCGGGTGGGGTCTTGTCATCAATGGGAGTCTCATCAAATAACATACCCGGGAGCACCGTCTCCTGGGTGAAGAAATACTTCCTGCAGTTCGGATTTGCACACTGCCGCAAGCGGCGGTTTGCAGATATAAACTTCAAAGTATTTTCAACCGTTGTTTTCGGGTATTTGCAAAGTGGACAGATCATTACTCTTTTCCTTTATTTTTGCGGTTTCTCAATGTTACAGAAGTATGCTGAGCCAATACAGCGTACTTCCGCAATTCAACTCCGCGTTTTGAGCTTGGAGCCTTTGTTATAACCAATTCCATCATTTCTACAAACCGGTCATCCAGAAAAATGTCTTCCAGGTAATTATGCTCTAAGGCAAGCAGAGTCATTATTTTTTCAGATAAAACCTCGTTCTTTAATTCACCTTTTTCAGCTTTGTTTATTGTACCTCTGGAGTGGCCCGTAAGTTCATGTACATCAGATTTTTTCATGCAGTTTTAGTAGTAATAAATTCCTTAATATATTCGTTAATTGGAAGCGGCTCAGTGTTGTTATGAACCGAATTTGCTTTCTTATTACCGTTCTTGTAATTGTCTGCCTGGTTATCCTTATCGTATGCCTGTGGATCGTTCTCAAGCCTCTTATAGAGCTTCCAGAGTACATTGAACTTGCTGTTGATGGTTGCCACTTCCATGTTATCGCGGTACCACTGCGGAGCTTTATGAAAGCAATATTTAAAATACTCACGGACTTCATTCCGCATAAGTTCACTGCTTAACTTAGCGCGGAACTGCATCTTGATCTTGCCGATCAGGCTGCCAAGGTGAGTGTTATCCTTGCTCTTCCAGTCATATATAATATCATACACAAAATGATAGTATTCGCAAAAGTCTTTTTGTAGTTGATCTTTAAGTGTTTCTTTCACTGCCATTACCCCCTGTAATATTTAGTGATAAATCCGGTTAAAATTCTATTCTGTTAATTTGATACTTTACATCTTTTAAATTATTATCTATGGCAAACCATTCTAAATCGGTATCATCAGGATCATTCAAAAAAAAATGCCGTTCGAGTCCTCTGCTGTTTTTCTCTTTTGCTGTGATACTATAAACAGCCTTTGCATTTTTCTTCTTGTTCCTTTTGTTATTCCATTTTTGGCGGTAAGCTTTTGAGCTTATCATCTCAATTAAATATTATTTGTGTTTGTGATTTTGCCAGTTGCCAGAGCGAAGCTTTCACACCGGAACTGCCTTTCTTCTTTCCTGCAAATTCTACCAGGTCAAGCTTCCGTAATTCAAGTGTGCGTGGTGAGATCTCGTGAGGGAATTTATCCAGCTTCTCGGCGATCTCTTCATTTGTGATCGGTTCATACTGCTTAATGATGTTATATACATCCTGCTGCAGCTGATTAAGCTTTTCCTTTACCTCTTTAAAAGCCTGGTTGCGAACCTGCTCGCTTTTATATCCCTCACGAATAATCATAACTTCACTACATTTAATATTTCTTCTGAGACGTGTGTAAGCCTGAACTCTCTAATTGCACTCTCTACAGAGTCCGCTGTTATATAATACAAACGGGTTGTATCATCACTATTTTTCTCATACATGATCTGATATTCCGTATAACTGCCGGTTTTGTTTTTACTCGGTGTTGGCATTATTGCTCTCCTATTCTAAAATGAATTCTGTTATTGGTGTTTGTTCTGATGAAATTTTCCGTTGTAAGGCCCGGAGTGATCTCAGTCCGCTCAATGGTTTTTGAAACGTTTGTTAGCAGCCAGGGGCGCCTTTCCAAGTAAAAGCTGTGTTCTTTTACAACCGGGCAATAAGTATCGCCTGAGAGCCCCTTTCCGAGCGGAATTTGTATCTTGTAGCCGTCTGAACCGTTCATTGTATCTGCCATGTGCTGATGTTCCTTTCTACTCTATTTCAAGAGCCTGTTTGGTGAGTGAGTCAATTAATTTATCAACTTCTGTATCCACAGTTGAAATGTGAATTTCATCTTTACCCGGGATAAGCTTGCATTTCAGATCTTTAATCTCATCGGGCTCAAGTTGTTTTATTGCATCTTTGATCGGTGTTTCAGTTACTTTTATCAGAGTCTTCTGAAAATCTTCTTCATACAAATCCTTGATTAACTCCACAGTAACTTTTGGCTTTTTAACTTCAAGAACATCATTGCCTTTGATGTAACCAACTTTTACACCGTGGAATATTACCGTTTTGGGATTAACAAAAAGATCCCGGCTTTCAGATACAAGCTCGCTCAGATCTGAATGTTTTGATACCACGTGATCAATTGCGGATTTTACTTTCCTGTAATACCGGGCTTTGATCGCTTCCACTTCCGTTTCAAGCTGTGATTTGATCTCGTTTAAATTATCGTTCGCTTCGGAATACTCCCTGCAAGCGACTTCTACCTGTTCCATTGTTGCCATGTTGAATACCTTTCTATATTAATTCCGTTTGTAAAATGTATTGTTTATATTTTGAATGCTCTAATGTGTTATTGTAATCCTGCTTTTCAATAGCAGTAGCAGCTCTGCAAACTGATTTGTGATACATCTGATCCTGTGCGAAGACTCCCGTTTCTAAATATGTGCTTGTTGAAAAATCCACCGCCTTCAAGAAGTTACCCGGTAACTCACTATCATAAATGAATGTCACCCTGCCCCATGCAATTACTATATCTCCGTGTTTCATTTTGGCTGGTATCTGTAGTTGAGCACACTGTCGGTTTCAACCTCAAATATCACAACATTATCAACGCTGAACTCAGTGTAATTGCCCTGGATGCTCTCGATCTTATTGCACTCCAATACCTTGTTCTTTACCAGACCGCTATCCACATAATTTATATCCACATCAATTACGCATGTACGGCTTGAACCATCCGTGTTACAGCTTGCCGGATCATCACAGCCGGTGAGTGATATTACCGCCGATAAAAATAGTATTGCGGTAAGTATAAAAGTTAATACCATTGAACTTCTTGTGTTTTTTGATCTTGTCATTTTAAATATTCCTTTCGTTAATTTGTTTGTTATTTTTTTCAAGCTGTGTAAGTCTCTTTATCACTTTATCGGCATCCTCAGATGTCATTTGTGAATAGAGAGGCTTGAGCTTGGATTTTTGTATTTCAAAACTGTTCAATCTCTGCCTTATATGCGGCAGCGTTTCAAGCAGGTAACTGAATGTTGCCTCAGGTGTCCACTTCCAGTTGTACTTGGTGAGCTTTATTATCAGGTTGCGCTGTTTATAAGTCATATCCTGGTTCTGGCCGGTGTATTCATGCGCCTTGTTAACATTTGCCTGTACACGCTTGTTGGTATCATTCAAATCGGTGTGTACAGCCTCAGCTTCCTCATCAGTGAGCTGCAGTACTGAGCAGCTTGTAATATCCTGGTGAGATAAACCACGCTCTTTAAGCTTCTCATAAACTGCCTGTTCAAGCACCGATTTATCACCGCAGATCGCGATACTATAAGCGTGAAGCTTATAGTTCAAAAAAGCTCTGCGTGATTTAAATGTTTTTCTTTCAGCCATTGGTAAATTGCTCCGCTAATTTTTTAATTGAGACTGCAGCATACCTGAGAAGCGATGCCGCTTTTGTATCAGGCTGAACGTCATCAAACCCTGCTTGAAAACCAATCAACTGATTATTACGAACCCACTCATAAATATTTATTGATGGTAAAAATACCTGCAGCTTATGAGTTTTAACCTTGGTAATAATTCCACACCAGGCTTGAGTCTTCCTGGAGCCTTCACCGGCATACCGGCTGAAATGTATCAGGCTGCCTTCAGTAATTTTTACACCCGGGCCGATCTCTTTTTCCAGGAAGTTCATACATCCACCTCACCCATTTTTGTATATATAATACCGCCCTGAAATACATCATTGTTGAAAATACTTTCAGTGGGTAACTTCACCGGCTGAGCTGCCATCATTGAATTTACTCTCTGCCTTAATGCGGTAAGTCGTGGTGAGCCCAGGTACTCAGAGATCTCAAACAGCGCAAGCTTGATCAGGCGCAGCTCTTCTTTATCCACCGGCAAAGCGTATATATCAAAATTCGGTTCATGCAGATTTATTCCAAGGGCTTTTTCAGCTTTTATAGTTTCTTCTGATTTCATTATTCTACTCTCCCTTCTCTTCTTCTTTCAGTTGCTAAAAACTCACGGCGGTTCACTCCAAGTGGTTTAGCTTTGCCTTCCAACATACCATCCATTTTTTTACTGAAGTTTTCAGCAACCGCTTTCTTGAATTTATCAACATTTGCCCGGGAAACACACATGCTGCAGATACCAACCTGAGCATCATAATCAACTTCAAGCCAGCAGCAGCTTAATCCGGTACCGGTTGTTTTAGGATCACATCCCTTATCATCAGTACAGCCGCATCCAACGCAGGTAGCTATTTGTTTTACTTTTGCCATTATGATAACCTCCCTGCATAAAGCCAAAAAGTAATTATGCTCTTTCCACCGAATGAAAGTCCCCAGTCCGGTAGTTCATCAGTTGCATAACCGGGTGTCCACCATGCCACTTCAACCCGTGTACATTTTGGATATTTGTCACTCAAAGCATCAATAGCTTTGGTGATGGTTGTTTTATACTTATCAACATCACAGTTCATAATGATCTGCCTGTCGTACTGCTCAATAAAATGTATGACCTCTTTTTGAAGCTTATTTTTGGCAGTGTATGTTGAGTCCACTTTTGCCAGGTAAATTATCTGTTTTGTTTTTGGCATGTAATTACTCTCCGATCTGTTTTGGTTCAGCATCAATTAACTTGAACTGCTGAGCGAACTGCAGTGCGCCGGTGTAACGGGATTTTATTTCAGCTTTCAGTTTCTTCTGCTGGTCAAGCTGTTTTTTCTTTGCAAGCTTTTTCTGGTTCAGGGTTGATTTTCTTATTGCCGCGGAGATCTCTTTTACTTCAGCTTCACCGGCTTCAATTGATACATCAAGATCCGCGATCTGCCGGGTGACCTGAACAAAGAAGTTATCTATTGCTTTCTTTTGTTCTTTTACGGGCAGGTTTTGGATGTCGTTTATCAAGTCCGTTCCTGTTCCGATGTGCATTACTGCTTTTTTGTTTTTTACTGCCGTTAGTGTTCCTACCGTTCTTTGCATTTTTTACTCCGTTTATGGTTTTTAATTTTAATACTTTAATTATTGGTTTAATTTTCTCATATACCGCGGTTGGGATTGTGTACTGAATTGATACCGATGCAATGCCTTCCAATTCCTGTATATAAGTGAGTGATACAACTCTGCCGTAATACTGCTCAACTTCAGTGATTGATTGTTTCTTAACATCTGAAATTGATAAAACTAATTTTTCTGTTGTCATAGGTTTAATAATTCTCCGCTAAAGCTTCAAGCTCGGCATAGTCTTCACTGGTTACATTGGTATCAACTATTACAAGCTCACTTGATTTTTTAATATTCTCTGCAGTTTCAACCAGCCGTTTTTTGGGCAGCTCTTTTTTCAGTACTGTGGTGATCTGTTTAACCGCTTTTTTCCTTACATCAAGTATCCTGCCTTCATCAGTAAGCACCGGGTTAAGTATATTCGGGTCAGCTTCAGCGGATTGATCCACAATTGAATTGGCAAGCCTTTTGATATTTTTTTCATACTCCTTGTTGTGGCGTATGATGAACTCCTTATGCTCAGCAGCTGATACATTCCTTGTGCAGGTTAGTGTCGCTATACGATCATTTTTTTCAGCATAAATTTCACCGGTCGAGCTGTCAAAGATCCTTTCCATTGCATACAAGTCAACCTGGTTCATATCCAGCGGATTGTAGCAGCATATATATTTGCGGTTATTGAATACATAAGAAAGCGGAGCCGGCATGTAATGATACATTTCATTTTTCATGCGGATGCTCATGCCATTGTGGTACTTCACGACCTTTTCAAACTGGTAAGCGAAGCGGAGCGTTTCATCGGGAATATCAACCCGTTTGAACTTTGTCATTTCGCTGTTATAATAGTCACGGATAGAAACCCTGATCTTTTTGCCGTTAATTTCACGGTCACGCTCACGGGTCTCATACCATCCATATATATATGATGCGAAGTTCTTGCTGTATTCTTCAAATGTAACGGTGGTCTCAGGAGCTGATAGAGCAGCCGTTGGATGGTAACCTTCCTTTGCATGGTTCGAGCCAACATAGTTATCGGCTTTATTATCAAACTCATCCTTGAAATACCTGAATGCTCTTTCCTTTAAAGCTTTGCCGGTACCTTCATAAGGCTTGGTGAATTTAATTATCAATCCGGCTCTGTTGCAGAAATCCTTAAACCTGCCTGCTCTGCCCAAACCATTATCGATCAGAATTCCTTTTGCCGGTTTACCGAATTCTTTCAGTGCTATCATTAAAGAAATTATCAGGTCTTCTGTATTCAGCTCACCGCCTTTGATCACATAGCCAAGGCATTTCTGGGTTTTTACTTCTTCCCAGTGCCAGCCGCGCAGTGTCTGTTTTTCAAACCGCTTCCTGATGGGGTTCCATACAAGGATCTTATCAACATCACTTTTATGATCATCACCAACTATCCAGTCACCAAACCTGCAGTGCTTTTCATCAGTGAAAGCTCCCATAACTTTTGCGGAACCGTTTTTCCATTCATTAAAGTGGTTCAGGTAAGTATGAGCTTCTTTCCAGCCGCGGTTGTAACATTCTTTTTTCAGAGCCTTAATTGCGGTGGCTCTGGGTATTGCGGCAAGTTCCCAGTACCGCTCTGTATTACGTGAATACTCAAGCAATAGATCAACGCAATTATTGATATTGGGTTTTTTGTATGTGAAGTATATATGTGATGCGACTTCTAAAAATTTACCAAGTGAAGTATTGGATGAAAGCACAGAGTTTTTATACAGTCCTTTATCATCACGCTCTTTTTTGATTGTCTTCTCAGCTCCGTGTGATATTTTACGGTAAATCGATTTTTCGCTGTAGCCTCTTATTTCAATGCCCCGGGTGAACCAGCTCTTAACATCACGCAGGATGGCATCCTTGATCTCTTCAGTTTCCGCAGTGTGTTTTTTTCCTGCCTGGATATAAAGCATGTGAGCCTGGAGTAACCCCCTATCGTATTGCTCCTGCTGATGCTTTACTATCTGCTTCCTGAATTTCGGGTTGTTGAAATCATCCCGGTTAGTTTCATCAAGGATGCGCCTGTTCCTGCCCTTGCCAATAAAGGCAATCTTGCCCTCTTTCATCTGCCTGTATATTGTAGCTCTGTCGAGTCCGCTCTTATTAATAAATTGCTCTACTGTTAACATTGATGGTTTAATTGAGTGAATAATGATTTTCTATTTTTGTGAGGATTGAAGCTATATTTTTTGGAGTCCACTTATTGTTTATAAGCTTGTGAAAGTTCTGTTTATTCATATTCACCAGTTCAGCAACTTTTGTCTGTTTTATACCGGTTTTTATTATGTATTTTTTCAGTCTATTTACTCTTTTTCTGATAACTGGTAATTCCTGTATTGTATCTTTGCCTGTCATTTTATTATATTACGTTAGTAATAAATCACACTACAAATTTACACTAAAAAATTAGCGTTGTCAAGTACTAACGCTAAAAAATTATTGTGGCAAAAATAGGTCAAAATTTACGGAAATGGATGCTCCATAAAGGGGTTGGATTTACTCAGCTGACAAAACGGGCAGGGGTCTCTCAAGGCTCGCTTACTATCTGGCTGGGTGATAGAGGCGCGCCCACATCCAGGAACATGCAAAAGATCGCTGAAGTACTCGGTGTGCAGCCTGAAGATCTGTATCGTTCACCGTATGAACCGGCTGAAACAACAATTAAACCGCCGCAGAAATTAGTACCGGTATTGGGTTACGCAGCTTGCGGCTCACCGGCAGAGCATTGGGCTGAAACTACAAACAAGTTTATTGATGCAGGGGATATAGGCGGCCTGATAACTCCGTTTGTTCTGGTGGCCAAGGGCAGATCAATGTTTCCTATGATCTATGAAAAAGATCAGCTGCTCTGTTCGCAGGTGGAGCTGAAGCAACTGAAAGATGAAATGCTTGTGGTTGTATCATTCAAAACCATTCCGGATACTGCAGATGCCAACGCGAAGCTTATTACTTTAAAAAAGAATTCCTGCACACTCTATTCCATCAATGCCAATTACAAACCGTTTGATGTCAGCTATTCAGATATATTTAAAATTTACAGAGTGGTTAGAATAATCAGAGATATTAAATGAGGAGACCGTTTGGCATAAATCCCCTTGGTAAAAACCGTGTGCTGAGTATCCTGATACTTTTGATTGTAACAGCAATAATTCTTAAATACATTTTTAAATTAAATATCCCCTGAAAGGAGCTCCGTATTGGAACGCTTAACTCCTGATCAAATTGAAAGATTGAGAAACACAAGTAAAAAGCAATTCCTTGAATATGCAAACTACTATTATGTTCACGATATTGATTACTATAAGCTGCACTTTGAACCCCACATTATTCAAGATAAAAAAATAGCTGAAGATACAAAAAAGTCAAACACAAAAACTGTATGGACATTATCTCTGTTGGGGATTGGTTTATTTTTCCTTGTAGCCATTGTTGTGGTTGTTACATCTATATTTGAAAAGGAAGAGAAACCTGTGCTTATTGAAAAAACTGTTAACAGCGAAGCTGATTACAATAATTCAAAGGCAAAAAAACAATGTATGATATACTTGGCAGCATCATTAAATGATCCATCCAGTTACGAACCAATATCCTGGTCTGATCTGACTAAAACTGAAGGTGGGAATTACGAACTAATTCACCGGTACAGAGCCAAAAATAAATTCGGAGCTTTGATACTTGGTGATACTGAATTTTTACTCAACAAAAATATGGAAGTAATTAGTGCAAGAGAAAAATAATCTATAAACAAACATTCCTTGAAGGAGGCAGAATTGAAAACTTTAATAGCTGTATCTATATTATTCTTCACCGCTTCAGTTTACACACAAACAGATACTACAATACTTCAGAAACGGTTTGATGCCGCAGAACATAACATTGATATGGCAGGAAGTCATTTTGAAGATGCTGCAAATAATTTTAACAAAGCCTGGTTCTTTGGTTTTGTTGGCTCACTAACAACCGGTGTATTGATCGCGACACTGGATAAAACATCAGACGGAAATATTAATCCTGTTGCATTTGTTCCCGGGCTGGTTGGTTTTATCGGAAGTATCTGGAGTTACTTCACAGCAACCGGTCACATGAGGGAAGCCGGGTATTACATGAGGAAATCTAAAAAGAAATAAACATCACCAGCGGCTGCTTACTTCAAAGTAGGTTTCAGGCACACCGGAATTTTTAATCTCTTCTTTAACAAGTATTTTCTGCAGCCATAACAATACTCCGTAGTCTGAGGCATCACTTAAATGTGTGGTGGTCTCACCTGCGGAGTTCTTTTTTCCTTTATCAAGATGGAAACCGTCAGCTCCGGGCTTCCAGCTCACAAGCTCTCTGTCTTCAATTGAGTCCTTACAATTATTACATATAGTAAACTGCTTTTTATAGAATGTATTGTTAACCTGGGTGATCCTATCAAACACAAACGGAGCTGATGCAGGTACACTGAAGCTGTACTTTATCTGTGGTGAACCTTCAGGCTGCGCCGCGTTCCATTTATCTATCTCTTCCTTTATAATAGTATAATCATTGCTTGTACGTTCCGCGCTCCTGGTATCACCTTTCTTTCCGGATGGATCACCGGTGATGGCAAAGAATGTTTTCAACAGATCATACCGGGTTGTAATTCTGCTTATCATCAACTGCGCCAGCTCCCGGGTGTTGGAGTTATTTATTTTATACTCATCAACCTGGAAGAGTCTCTTGCCGGCTTCATCAACTGCAAGCTCAGTGGCGCACATCGGGTTTACGTTAAAATCGTAAGTCAGTATTACCATCAGCTTTGAAATTTTCTTCAGGTAATTTATCGCGCCGTCATAGCCGGTTGTATTTGTCTGGTTATCAAATGCGTAGTATGCTTTATTGGCTGAAAGATTTACATTTTCACCAAGCATATACACGCGCCGCATTTTCGGATCGTATTTATCTTCAAGTCCTTTGATGTATTCTTTGCTAAGGAATTTATTATCATAGGTTGTAATTGTACCAAGGTACAGATCCGCAGTACTCGACTTCTGATAATACTCATGGCCCCACGTCATTTTTTCAGGCTCAGCTGTACCGCCCCAGATCCTTGCCATACGTTTGGCTTTCGGGTGTGAAATACGTTCCCACCAAACCAAAAATGCTGTCTTGCTTATAGAGAACGGTTCATTCAGATCACCTGAAGCCGCGGTGATACCTTTGAAATTACTGTCAGCTCCGAATATCAGTATCCGGGCAATATCTTTTTTCTTTGTTCCCCAGAATATTTTGAACAGGTTATTACTTTTACTCCACTCATAAGAAATATTGTTTTCTTCGCAGAGCTGCTCGAGTGTCGGTACCACAGTTACACATGCCAGGTCAAAGCTTGGTGATACAGAAAGATGATAGTATGGCCTGTTCAGGTAACTTAAACCGATCGCTTCAGCTTCCAGTGAAAATGTTTTGCCCGAACGCACACCGCCGCGCAAACCTTTATGCAATTGTGTGGCTTCATGGAAAGCCCTGGGCTTTGTCTGCTGGTCATAGTTCGGCAGAAGCTTTTCCAGGATCTGTGACATGTTCATCTGATCAATATCACCCTGGATGCGGTCAATCGATTTATGTTTTTCGTAGGCAAAAACCTGATCAAGTAATCCTATCTTCTTAGCCATTATCTCTATCTCCGTGTTTCTTGATCAAACCAATTGCTTCGTCTTCAGTTATATCAGGTTTCAGCTCACGGAAGCAGGCCAGGATAATTTTTAGATCAACATCAACTTCACCATAATTCATTTCAAGCCTCTGCAGCATCCTTGAACACGCTTCCAGTGATTTTACATCACCGGCAGCTCTGGCAAGTGACTGCATGTACATAATATCATTCCGCATTGTGGCCCGCATGTACTGAGTCTGATCAAGCTGAAGCTTCTGATCACTGGAGACCTGCCGGTTGTATTCATTCACCAGGTTTAAAATAATATCATTCAGGGTTTCTTTCCTTACAAGAAATTTTTTGCCTCTGTAGTTCAGCTCTATTCCGCTTTCCGGAGCTATCAGCTCATACTCAAATATTTGTTCAAAGAAAGCTTTTACATCTTCACCAAACATTGTTTCACCGGTGAGTATTGGTGTGAACCGCTCAAGCTTGCGATTAGAGATCTTGCTGCCGGTCTTCTCTTCAACTATCTTTTTGGCTTCCTGTTTTGATTTGCCTGAGGCAACAAGCTCAGTCACCATTTTTTCTTCTTTCTCATTTACCGTGGTTTTGTATTTGCCGCTGTCATCACGGGTTTTGCGAACACCTATTTCGTGATCAGGTTTGTTCATCTCTCTGTAAATGGTTTTATCAGAAAGCTTATATTTTTTGGTAACTGATTTAAGCAGCTCTGTATATTGCTCAGGAGCTGTAGCCTTTAATTTCTTCAGCTCAATAATATCCTTTTTAAAATCCTGTCCTCTGAACTTCATATTATAATAATTTAATTTTTTTAAGCTTGTTTAAAATGCGTGTGGAGTCCTGCAGCGGAACATTCATAAACTCTCTTTTTGGGATAACGATCACTCCGCCTTTTGACTCCACTTCTTTGGCCCGTGTATTTGTTTTCTTCGCGAACCGGTATGCTCCCGATTTTGTTTTCCGCAGCTTAACAGTCCCAGGCTTTCTGGTGATGGTACCGCCTTCCTGGTGTATCTTTGAATACGGCAGGTTACTCGAGATCTTAACAGACTTGCTTGATCTATCCTTTTGTGAATTAATTGTATTAAAGAGCCGGTTAGTTTTACCTCTCAGTATCCGGCGCCCATCATCACGTTTCTTTTTTTTCCATTTGAATGGTCTGCCTTCTTCTTCAAAGTTTTTGCGAACCGATCGTTTTCCCTCGATCTCAAGAATATCCAGTCCCTGGTCAACAATATTGTCATCCAGTTTCTCCAGGTTAAATATTACTTGTTTAGAACTCATAAAGTTTTACTCAGCTCCCGTACATTTTCTTTGATCTCTTTTACAACGTCTTCAGGCATATCATTAAGCTTAGACTCAAGCCACTTGCCCCAGATAGATTTATCCTGCCCGGAGTTCCTCTGAAATTCCGGAGCTACTTTATTTTCACGCTCAAGCCTTTCATTTTCATCCAGCTCGCTCAGCTCATCCGGATCAAACTCATCTGCATCAATAGGATCAACCCAGCATCTGCAGTTCCAGTCATTCGGCGGCCAGATATTATCCCACATAGGATCATCTGCTTTAAGGATGAGTCCATCCAGATCTTCATGCTCAGGCCTAACGTGATCATCAGCCTGTGTTTTATATTCATAAGCCGGATAAATAGCTTTATACTTCTGCAGCCGGTTATACTCAGCAGCCTTGTATGATGAATTGATCGCGGTATTATAATTTGTCTCAAGCCACCCGGTCGGGATCTGATCATTGATAGGAATATACTGCAGCATAATATTACGGGCCTGTTTTTCAAACTCATCAAGATCCTGTCCGTGTTTTTCCCATACCTCCACAGCAAGCTTCTTTAATTTTTCCTGCAGCTCATAACTTCCCACCTGCGCCACTGTGAAAGCTTCACGCTTGAACATTCTTATTGCTTCCTGGTCAACAGAAGTATAGTCACGCTCAAACCCAAATTGTACTGATGAAAATTTGCGCTGAGCTTTTTTATTTATAGCAACAATACCGGCAGAGTAATTTTTCTCAATGCCGGCAATCAGGAAGAGCGCAATATTTTTTGCAAATGGAAAGTTCACCAGGAGTTTCTATTTAAATTCGGTGTTTCGGTATCATACTTAATTGATTGATCCTTGTCTTCAGCTTCCTGCCCGGGTATAGTGATCAGTTTCTTTGCAATATCTTTTAAGGTAACAATTGCCGCATCATATTTTTTTTGAATGCGATCGGGAATATCCTGCAGGTCTAAGCGGTCATACAAATTATACATTGTAATATCGTATGAAAGCTGCTTGATCATCTCAGGTACCGGTGATGCTACAGGTACAGCAACCAGGGCGGAGCTTACATAACCGTCAATAAGAGAGTCGGCAGCTTTTATAGCTTCAACTAAATTACTGTCACCGGTCACTCCGCCTCCGGTAAGTTTATCAAGCTCAGCTGTATCGAACTTGGTTAAGAAATATGCTTTATCTGTGTATGCCATTTATTCAGATGGTTTATTTTTTACAAATATTTTTTCAAGGAAGTCTTCAGTTTCTTTTTTGCTCACTTCGTTTGCGAACTTTATACTGAAATCTTCTTTACCTTTCAAAGCTTCAGTATCTTTTTTTACATCCGCATTTTTATCTGTGATGTTTTTTTCTTCAGCGGATCTTTCTTCAGGTGATTTATCACCGGCAGCCGGTGGAGCGTTTACAGGTTCGTTGTATTCTTCAACCTGCAGCTCCATTTCACTTTCAATGGTTTCCTTAGTTACCCGGTAACCTGAATTTTTTATGTGAGCGTAAATGCTTGCGCGTTTTACCTGGTACTCAACGTTGGCGCGTTCTTTAAATCTCCACTCCGGAAGTATCTTACCCGGGAAGTTTATCATACCAAGTCTCTGCACTATTTCGTTCATGCCTTCAGCTACAACTGTCATATCAGCTTCAACAAGATCTTCTCTCACTGTATCGTGAACTTCCGCTGCGGCTCTGGAGCCATCCTTGCCGATTGATGTTGTTAAGTTCTGGCCAAGCACACGGATTGAAGCTTCATCATTCCAGAAATTAATATACTCACCAAATAAATTACCGGTCTGTGATTTTGTCTGATCAGTCAACAGATCTATTTCTGCAGTATTCGGGACCATCAATTTATACAGTCTTCCCCAGTTCTTAACTGCGGTATATAAAACAGAACGCTCATCAGCATTCATAAGCGGATCATACTTCGCGATGAGTGCCGGAATGCCAAGCCGCTCGATATACATTCCAAAATCTTTCAAGCCGTAATTCTTCAGGTAGTAACACCATATCAACGAGTCAATACATCCGTTCATAAAACCATTCTGTGCATTGCCATCAAGCGCGTGCACTTCAAGTATTTTAAGCGGATGGATATTTCCGATCGCAATTTGTTTTACATCAAACCTATCCTGAATGATATTAGCCGAAAGCGGATTTAAAATTAACAGATCATTTTTGGCAGGATCTAAATACATATACATATCTTCAATGTCATCATAGAGCAGAATGTAATTCGGTTTATACTTTATTGATTTGATGCCGATCTTGCCGTTGTATGTTTCATAGTTAATTTCAAATGTTGAAACTCCCTGTATCTGAGCTTCAGTCATGTTGGCAATTAACCCTGCAGGCTTTATGCGTTTAAAATTTTCATTGTAAAAGGCTATGATGTCTCTTTGCTCTGTGCTCTTTTCATCAGCTACCTCATCAGGGTACGCAATTTCCCACTGCTTCTTGGCCACTGAATACTTCCTGGTTTGGCATATACCGCCAATGCGGAGATCTTTCCTGCGGATCTCTTCAAACAGGTTTCCTTTCCACCAGAATATTCCAAGTCTTGCGGCTTCTAAGTAGAACTTAATACGGTCAGGATTAAGATCGGTGAACTCATCAGTGTACAATCCCCAGATGTTGCGTGGGTTTTCTATTTTGATCAGCTCCTGGGACATGCCGCTGAACGTTGACCTGAGTTCACCGAAATTTGCTGCAGTCGGGTTATTCCTGCTTACCTTAACACTTTCCAGCGCACCCTGGTTGAATAAACTTACACTATGCTCCATTATATAATCTGTTTGTTTGAGAAATTAATTCGCTTCAAATTCTTAATGCCAAAATCACTTAAAATCGCTAAATATTGCAGTTACCCTGAAACCCTATAAAAAACCGGAAAACGCATTAGAGGCTCTACAAGGGCTTTTTATTGACCGGTTAGGGGTAACATAGCCCTATGAAATTAGAGTACATCGAGTACATCACGAGTACAAAAAGTTTACTCAAAACAAGCTCTTTGAGTACAAAAAACGTACTTACTTTTAAATTTGAGTACATCAAAGTACATAATTTGGCAGTTCGAGTACACCGTGAGTACATTGAATTTTTTAATTTTGTTTTAAAGCAGCTCAAAAAACCCGCTTTTTTGAATTCCAAGCTTAAATCTCTTGAGCTGCTTATTAAATTGTTACGATTTTAAATCATAATTCCACCACAAAACTTCCGTCCTTCTGGCTTTTTCCTTCTGGTTCGGAGAGTAAGCTGAATGGCAGGCAACATCAATTTTCTTTTTGTGCCATCCCTTCAGATGTTTGCGGTATAGCGGATTGTCATATCCGCTGATGAGCAGCTTAGCCGGTGACTGGTTGGCCAGAGTGAGCAGCTCCTCATGATCCCGATCAGTCATTTCGTATGTGTAATCATTCTTTGTGGTTCTGGTGGAATGAACATACGGCGGATCAAGATAACCGAAGCTGTCATTGTTCTTTAAATGATGCTTGAAAATAAATTTGAAGTCACGGTTTTCAATTGCAACATGTTTTAACCTGGCTGAAATATCCAGAAGCCTGTTCGACTTATTTGAGAAAACTTTTGCGTGATTGTTTGTTACAGAAACTCCCCAGTCATTACCTCTACCGGAAAAGCTCTGCTGCGACTTCACATAAAACATCCTTGCTCTTTCAAGCTCGCTTGATACCATTTCGTGATTGCGTTTGCAAACTGCAAACTCATCCCTTGCATACGGAGTTGAATTAAGCAGCTTAACTAATTTCTTCGGCTGCTCTCTGAGTACCCTGAAAAAATTAACTACACTGCTGTTGATGTCATTGTATATTTCAACTTCGCTTGTTGGCTTGTTAAGAAGAAACGATCCTGAACCACCGAACATTTCAACGTAACATACATGAGCCGGTATCATTGCAATAAGCAATGGTATTAAAAAATACTTGCCTCCAATGTAACTGAAGGCATGAAGCTTTGAAGACTTGCGTTTCACCTGGGGTTTACCAGGGGAGTCGTCTGTCTTCCCGATTTTGTTTAACTTGAAATTACTCAAGCTATCCTTTCTGTTTATTTTCCGGCAATGGCGCCGGGTTAATTTTATTAATCATATTTCCAATATCTAAAACCCTGGAAGCCACCCATTCGTATTTCAGGTACCTTTTCAAACTCATGAAGCAGAAGCCAGTGTTTTGCAGTTCGCTTCCTGCCGTCATCAAATTCTTTTTCTCCCCCTGGTTCAAATCCTATGACCTTTGCTTTATATCTGATCTTGCTTAAAATATTCACATAGCAATACAAGATCTCTTTTTCATGAACAGGTTTATTTCCCATTGAATGAAGCCAATACATTTCAGGATCATGTTTTATTGACTCGATCTGCCGGATACATTCTTTGAAGCCATTAAGAATAATTTCCTTCTTACCGCATCCATATCCAATATCATACAAGAACTGAACAGGAAAAGTAACTATGATCGCTTTCGGTTTATTACTCAATGTATTCCAATCACAATTTTATAAGCTTTGCCGGTACCGGGTAAATATGCGTGGAGTGATGTACCCAGGTAACGAGCTTTAAAGTTATCGGTATCAATTTTTACATCAGTACCATCAAACAAAGCAAGTACTGAATTCACCTTATTCAGGATCTTCGGTTCTGTGGTATCCTTATCACACACATAAAGCTCCAGTCTTGTTTCGGTTTCACTGATCAGATCACCGGCAAGCTGGTCACCGGGTATATCATCAGCCAGCTCAACCAGGCAGACCGGCATTTTAAATCTCCACTCCGCGCCTTCTTCCAGCTCACCTTTATACATCACAATTTCAGTGAAGCCAAGATTAGCTGCAGTAATTATTGCGACAACCTTTTGATAAATTTTCAGGAACATTTTTCATCAAGTAAATTCAAAAGCAAAAATAAAAACTTACCGTTCTATATAAATAGTATATCGATACAGATAGCATAAAAAAAACCTATTTGTATTCAATTACTTTGCAGTCATTTTATAATTCAAATAACTTTGCACATCTGATTCAAACCAATAAAACAAAAAAATTTATGAGAAACTAAACATGCCGTACAGAAAAATTTTCTCCTCCATTTAGTTCCATGATTCACTCTCCGGCTGCCGGTGAAACTCCGGCAGCTATTTAAAATTTTTTATAACAATTATCTAACGACACTTTGGACTATAACAAATACGCTGAAGAACTTTACAAGCAGATACTTAAAGAGAAGTACTGGGTATTTACCGCAGGCACTTATCCCCAGGGAGTATTCACCGCCGCGGATCTTAAACAGATAGCCGATAACTATGATAAGGATTTCTGTGAAGCTCCTATATGGATCGGGCATCCCTCGCCTGATGAAGAACCTGAAGCTTTGGCATGGATTGACCGTGTAATTGCTGAAGGTGATATGCTGTATGTAAAATTCTCATACGTCAGCGAACAGCTTATTTACATGCTGCAGAATAAACGTTTCAAAAGAGTATCTGTTGAATTATGGAAATTCGCAGAGAAACCCGGCTGGTACCTTTACGCTATCGGCTTAACCAACAGACCGCAGATCAAGAACCTGGCGCCAATTGAATTTGAACACGCCGGTGTAAACAGCGCGAAGTTCTCAATGGATCGTGTGCTCGAGAAGAAGTCATTCAATCTGCAGAGCCGCATAACATTTTCAGATGAAATAAAAAATAATCTTTCCCAAAAACTAAATAAATCAGATATGAAAATCGAAGACATCAAAAAATTTGCAACTGAAAGGAACATAACAATTCCTGAAGGCGCAAGTGACCAGGAAGTTGTTGGCGCGGTATTCAGCTACGTTGATGCTGCTACAAAAGAATTAACCGAAGTAAAAGCTGAAGTGGCGAAGTTCGGTGATACAACCAAAACGCTCGAAGAACAGATCGCTGAGCTTAAAGGCAAAGAAGTTGATCTGATAGTTGAGTTCGGCATGACAGCCAAACGCATTTCAACCGAAGAGCAGAAAGCTTATTACAAAAAATTCGGTATGGAGTTCGGGCCGGAAAAATTAAAAGAAGCAATCAACACTCTGCCGGTATCAACTCTCTTCAGCGAAAATCAGGTTCAGAACAATGCTGCAGCTCAGGCAACAGCAAAATTCAAAAACTCTGATGGCTCACCTTTCACATATTCAGATTACCTGAATAAAGTAAAAGAGAACCCGAAGTTTTCTGATAACTATACCGATGAAGAAGTAAACAAGCTCAGAGAAGAAACCTGGTAACAGAAATTAAAACAATAAACAATTTTTCCATAATCTAATTTAAAATAAAAAATGGCATTAACCAATGTTCAAACAATTTTAGATTTCATCATTCAGGCGTTATACGAAGATAAAGGTATCTTCAATATGTGTAACCGCTCACTTGATGGATTTATAAAAGAACATGGCGCCGGTGAAGTACGTATTCCTTCACTGCCTGTTCTTGAAGCTGTAACACCTCCTGCAACAAACCGCAAAGCTGTAGCCGGTGATACAGGAATGGTTTCTGTAGTGATGCAGAAATCAGTTGTTGAAATAAGGGAAGAAGTTGAGTCCGCTTATCTCAACAAAAAAGGCAGAATACTCCAGGGCTTTATCGATGGAGCTGCCAAAGCTCACAGGAAAAACTTTGATGCAAAGGTTATCCTGGAAGCGCAGAACAACGGAACTGTTATTCCCTGGAATGGCGCGACCGTAACAGCCGAAGATCTGGATAATATCGATGCCAAGTTTGATGAACTTGAAGTCGATCCGGATGACAGGTTTGTTGTTTACCCTGCAAGAATTAAAACCGCGGTTAACTTGATCGATGTGATCAAACAGGCAAGAGGCTTTAACCAGAACTTCCTTGAAAAAGGCGTCCTGGAATATAACAACCTCAAACTTGTAGCATCAGCCAGAGTCGCTAAAATTGGCGGCAAAGAAAACCTGGTTGGTATCTGGGGCCCGGGTATGGCATTCCTGCTTGATAAACAGATGGATAAGTTCTCTGTTTATAATTCCGATCCAAACATAAAAGCAACAGACCATGACTACTTTGCATGGTACGGTATCAAGTTGCTTAAAGCGGGATATGCTATAATTTCAAAGCAGCCGTAATCAACTGAACTAAAATGAAAACAGAATTAACTAACAGCTCTCCGGAAGAAACTCCGGAGAGCATTGAAAAAAAATCAAAAGAAGCTATTACCGGTGATCTCACCACTGGAGCTGAGCAATCAGAGTTAACAGGTGAGCTGCCGGTATTCAAGCTTCATGTCAGCCTCGAAGCTGTCATGTTCATTAAAGCTTCAGATAAGCCCGCAGCCAAAGAGATACTGAAGCAGCAGATCATAGGCAAATATGCCCATGATAACAACATCACATTTTTTGAAGAAATACCGTATGAAGTTTACAAGGACTTCAAAGTGGAGATCATAGATAAGTAATGCCTGAGTCAGAGATAGAAAAAAAAGTAAATGAAATTGCCAAAGGCATAGCTGTCATTGATGTGAAGCTTAACAACATCATTGCAAATCAGCTTGACCAGAAAGAAAAGATCGAGGCTCTCGAAGTCAGGATCAGAATTTTGGAAGAGCAAAAAGCAAATGATAACGGTTTCAAAAAAGGTGTGAACTGGCTCATTGGATTGATCGGCGGCGGAGCTGGCGCAGCAATAGCAAAATTATTATCGTAAACATTTTTTTAAACTTAATTCAAACCATGAAAAAACTATTTAACACAAATCTCCTGGTGATCATGCTGCTCTTTTTCGCGGCACTTGTGCCTCCCCAGGAAACAAAAGCGCAGCAATTTTTAAGGCTCGACAGTTTAAGGTTCGGTGATAGTGCATCCTATACTGAAACCACTCCATACGGGCCTATCCAGGTTGATATAACCGACTCACTTGCCCAGGCGCGGATTGACTCCGTGAAAGGATACTATGTAACCTTCTGGGGTGATACAGTAATTGCAGCCTGGAAGAACCTGAAGACCGGAAACCTGGATACAATTATGGTACCCGGCAACGGAAAAACAAACACCTGGGAATGCACTGTTCAAAATCCAAGAGGAATAAAACTCGTGAAGATCAATGATAGTGCCAACACCACATTTAAACAAACTAAGATAGTATTACGCGGTGAACGCAGACTGTATAACAACTTCATGAAATTTAAACAGCCGGTGCTTACTGCAGCCATAAATGAAAAACCACACTTCTTGAGAAATAAATTTTATAAACAGAGTAACCAGGGGTATAGTGTAAAAGACTATAGACCGGATAAAATTACACTCAATGATAAGCTGGGCATATTTGGCCAGATGCGATGATGAAAATAGTTAATTGATTGCCTCCGCATTCATAGGCTGGAGTCTTGGTGACGGCACCGATCATCTTGTATGACGGAGCCAGGGGTTCGAGTCCTCTCCGGCCGCAAGCTTCAAATTTCTAAAAACAATTTAATTTTTTATATCAATGAACGAAATAATTCAAAAAGGTATTGATCAGGCAAGCTTAGATCTCATTTACTGGGGAGCTGAAAAAGAAAAGCTTGAAAACTTTAACGCGAATATTGCTATCAGTACAGAGCATGAGCTCTCACTTGAAAACTGTGAAAAAGCGATCGCAGCTGCTCAGGCGCAGCTGGATACACAGATCACCATCGCCAAAGATCTTATTGCAAAGAACCAGCTCATAAAACCTGACTATGAAAAGTACCTGGCTTTCCTGAAGAAAACAATTCAGACTCTTAAAGATGTATATGAAGCTTACCCGAACCCTGTTTTAAAAGTCACTATTGCAACACTCCAAAGAATTGTTGCTGTGGTTGAAGCGATAATAAATTTATTTAATTAATATTTAACGGAGCAAAAAAATGAATGTAATGTATAACGGTACCTCCGGAAAAGATGAAAGGAAATGGCAGCAATTCCTTTTATCCATTGGCTATAAGCTTCCGAAGTTTGGAGCTGACAGTTTTTTCGGAGATGAAACAGAAGAAGTAACCAAGCTATACCAGGTTAAAAAGAAACTTGTTGCAGATGGCATTGTTGGCAGATTAACAATTGAAGCTGCAATGGAAGATGGTTTCAAAAAAGTTGAAGTGTTCACCAGGCGACTTGATTATATCACCTGCCATATTACTGCAGGCAATACACTGCCGCAGAACTGGAAGTGGTATCATGATCTTGTACTTCCTGATGGCTCAATCAAACGCGGCCGTGATTACAATATCATCAGCGCAACTATCCAGGGTATTAATCAGCATATCATAGGATCTTCTTATGTGGCCCGTGGAAATGATTTTGATCCCAACGGAAAGTATGGAAAGTATTTTCAGACTCCGGAACAAAAAGACTCCTACGAAAAGCTGTTCGGTTTTTATATCCGCAAGTTTCAAAAAAATATTAAAAACAATCTTCGCGGACATAATGATTTCGCAGCAAAAGCCTGTCCTTGTTTCAATGTGCAGCTTTCACCAGAGTTCATCGAAGCTGTTAAGTATCATGCGCAGAATAATACACCGGTGGAATTTGTATCATGAACCAGGATAAACAAAACAGACGCATTCAAATAAGAAGAGCTGTATCCGGACAGACAATACCCGGCGCATTAAATCGTGTTGTAGTGATCTGCAGCAATGAGATCAGTAGTCAGTTCAGGAAAACTATCAATGCGGTTACTGCAGGTAGAAAAATTCAAACAGCAAACTTTAAACGTTAATTAATTTAAGGAGCATTAAAATGAAAGAAAGCTTATTAAAATCAAAAAGTATGTGGGGCTTCGGACTCGCAATACTATTTTACTTTGGCAGAAAGTTACTCGTTGCAAATGGTGTTGTTTTACCTGAAGGCGAATGGGACTGGATCATAATGTTTGTCAATGGTGTACTTTTGGCTTATGGTGTTTATGGCTTCCGTGATGCAATCAGGAAAGCCGGTGGCATTGTACCTAAAACCAATCCGCACATAAGCACTGACTATAACGATAACCTCGGCAAGCTCGAGCAGGAATACCAGGATAAACAGTACCAAGAAAATGAGCGTGTAACATTTTCTGATAAGTCAATACGAAACTACAGAAAGGATACAAAAATAATTGCCGAGTGCAGCCAAACCGGTGGACCAACATTCTGTTTAAGAGCTCAGGATGCTCTGGCAATAGATACAATTTCTCATTACTTCGATCTTGCAAAACACCATGATTGTGATCCTGCATTCGTTGCTGAACTCTCAGTTATTTATGACAGATTTTTAGCATGGAGAGATGCCAATTCAAAACAAATGAAAATACCCGATTAACAAAAAATAAAAATATTTTCAAACTTAAATTATAATTCAAAATGGTAATAGATCTGAAAAAAATCGATGTTGGACAGGAAGTTGTAATTGTTCACGAAAACAAACCTGTTACAACCAAGATTTCATCCATCAATATTTACAAAAGGTGGAAGAACAATCTCAAAGAAGAAACCTTTGAGCTTTTTGTAGAAGGCGTTGAAAGAGAAGTTGCTCCGGAAGAACTCTTTGAAAGCGTTGAAGCTTATGCTAAATCTTTCCTTCCGGAAAACAAACCTGCAGGTAAATAAATCATGCCAACAAAATCACAAAAAAGAGTCAGGAAGACCGGCGCCAATGAAGTGTGGTATAAACTGCCTTCAGGTTCATGGACTTGTGTAGGTCTCATTAACCAGGGATATGTTGCTCCTGTTGATGAAACTACTTATGACAAGGTTCCGCTTGCCGGAGCAAAAACAGTAACCATCGGCGGTACTCGTGAAGTCGGATTTGAAGGGCAGCTTGCTCAATCCGGTAAAGATGAGCTTGATCTCATTGATCTGCTTAACAACAAAACCGGTGAGTTGTATGTTTTTGATGGAACTGTTGCAACTGACTATCTTGAATTCTATTTCAAGGAAGTTGAGTTCCAGGTAACAAGCCGTAAAACAGAAGGCCAGCTGCAGGTTATTGATTTCAAATGTAACGCAGTTGAGCAGGATGCCGCAGTATCGATTGCAGATACCGGGTTACCTACAGTTAAAAAGGCTGCTGCCGGTACATATACAGGCAACAAGTATTATGCCAAGATCCAAACCGCTGTAGCATAAAAAAGTATCTCCACCACTGCCTGGTGCTGATGCTCCGTAAAAATACCCGGTATAGTTAACCGTTCTCTATGCCGGGTATTATTTTTAAACAACATTTTTTAGAACGGAAAAATTGTAAAAGAATGGAAAATTTAATTAACAACAATTACTTATTACTCACTGTGATAATCTCAATTATCTTGGTCAGTAATTTTTTGCTTTATAAAGTGATCACCAGGAAGAAAGTCTCAGACGTTTACAAAACAAATGTAACCGATACACAGGAAAGGATCACTCCAAAGCCCGGGCGCAGGGAATATAAGCTTGTAAATAAAATTGAGTGTTACCAGGAAGAGCTCACCTGGGATCAGGATATAGAAGTGATGAATATTCTTGCTGAGCTTAAACTGGATGAAATAGTAAAACAGTATAAAGAGTCCGGTGACGTGGATCTCAAAAGTGTGATCGGAATATTCCGTAACCACAATTGCCTGGAAAAGTTCATGGATATAATTATGACTGTAACCTTCAGGCCCCCCGGGGCGAACTGGAAGTTCTATAATTCAGAATTGAGGGTTATCTTTACCGATTTTTTTACTTTAAATCCGGAGTCGAAACTGATGTTGCAGATTATGAAACTCGCTGCGGGTATCACGTTGATGAAGGATACCCCGATGAGTTCAAACACAAAGGCAGATCAGAATTAATTGAGACCTATCTGCTTGAGAAAAAAGAAGAAGAGCCGGGTGATACTGAAGGCAAAGCTCTGTTTCCGGAAAACTCAACACCTGAAGAAATAATTTATGGCTTGGCAGATGGTGATATAAGCAGAATGAATATTCTTAAAAATACAAAAGTATCTGAAGTAAAAAAACTAATGATAACAAAATCCAAAATTGCATTTATAAACTGGCTCAATGAACCTGAGCCGCCAAAAGAAAACGGCGGCATTGCAGGTTAAATAATATGGCTACAACACTTGGCGAAGTATCGGTAACCCTTCTGATGAACCTGCAGCAGTTCGTGGCAGGTTCTAAAACTGCACAGACTAATATTGCTGCGATCGAAAAACAGGGCATCACTGCAAACCAGAAATTAAGCTCAAGCTACGGAACATTATTTAAATCCGTTGGCGGTGGTTTGATCGTTTTCGGTATGCTTAAAAAAGGACTGGTTGACTCCATCGCCAAGTTCTATGAAGCCAAGGACTCCAGTGACCGGTTAACCGCTTCTCTGGATGGCAATATAGAAAAAGCTCGGGAGTTTGAACAGATCGCCTCTCGAATTCAGGCAGTTACAATTTATGGTGATGAGCTGGTGCAGGATGGATTTACTTTCCTTGCCGGCCAGGAACGAACCGAAGCGCAGATGAAAAAAACAATGGCAGCCGCGGTTGATTACGCAGCGTTCATGAAGAAGGATCTTACAGCCGCGGTTAAAGAACTCAGCATGACCTATGACGGCAATATTGGCAGGCTTGGTAAAATTGATGGCCGCTTAAAAGACCTCACTCCTGAACAGCTTAAAAATGGCGCAGCAATTGATCTGCTTGGCCAGAAGTATTTGGGCTGGGGTGAAATTATCGGTAATACAACTGAAGGTAAGATCAAACGTTTCACCAATGCAATGGAAGAGATGCAGGAAGGTATCGGCGCAGGATTTATGGAAGGACTTGCCGATGAGTTCGATTCACTTTCAAACGGTATTCTCGGCTCATCCACAAACGCAAAGGATCTCGGTGTTATTCTCGGCCAGGTACTTGGATATGTTCTGCAGCTTGTTACCGGTGTGAAGTTACTGAGTACTGTTTGGGGAATTGTAAGCAATGCAATTACCCAGGTAAAGAGCCGGTTGATCGAGCTCATAAGAACTAAAAATGATTTTACAAACGCAGCTGCTAACATTCCAATTATCGGTGATATGTTTCAGTACATCGCTGATAAAGGCAATCACTATTTAAATATACTCAGGCAAATTGTTGGCGCACAAAGACAAATGACTGAGGGCAAAGCTCTTCTTGATGGCGGCAAGTATATAGGCAATGCCAAGGATCCCATTGCAAACACCGGAACAAAAAATAACAGTCCAAGCTCTGGAACAGGTTCGCAGCTCAAAGAAGAGAAGAAAGAACTTGATGCGATCGAAAAGCTGAAAGAAGATATATTAAAACTCGAAGCTGAACACAAAGAGTCACTTGCAAAGTATGGCCCTGAAATAAATAAATTTTTACAATCGCAAATTGATAAGATAAAAGAGCTGAAGTCTGAGCTTGCGGATCTTTTATCAGTTGAAAAGGAACGCGCTAAGGAATACGAAAAAAATAACAGAGCTGAAGGTACACGTGAAATGGCAGACGGCACTTCGCGCCCGGGCGCAAGGCCGGAACCTGCAGTTATGGGTGAAGAAGAAGACTGGATAAAAAGGATCGGTTATGCAACTGCAATATTTAATATTCTTAACAAACGTCCTGATAATCCTTTCCAGGTATTCCTGATGATCCTTGGTATCGCGCAGCAAATAGCTTTGCTCATGAATGCCGGCCCGTTGGGTGGATTGCTTGGAGCTTTCGGTGGTTTATTCGGAGCTTTCGGCGGCATATTCGGTTTTGCCGGTGGCGGCAGATTATCTGAAGGAAAAATTAAAGGCCCGGGAACATCAACCAGTGACAGCATTTTAGCAAGAGCCGGTAACCGTATGATCAGGCTTTCAAATGAAGAATATATTGTTCCTGCCTGGATGAACTTCCTGTATCCTATGCTCGATGAGATCCGTCAGGGTGGTACTTCAACCAGGAACTCATTCGCTTCCGGCGGCAGGCTCTCCGGTGGCTCAGGTTCATCTGCTTTTTATGGTACCTTAAATATTTATGAAGATGCTGTTGTAAGTGAAAGTTTCTCAAGAAGAGTGGTTGCAACAGGCTTTCCGCTCTGGCAGATACAGAAGAAAAAAAGAGGTTCAAGGTCATAGTGAATATTTATATCACAAAATATAAAAACACCGGTGATGGAGTGCCAAATTACTTTGCGGTACCTGCAGTTGTATATGCTGATCACATGATAATTGAAAATCACCAGATACTTGAAAGCGCCTTCAGCAATTACACTGATGAAATATCTGAAGTTGATGATCCATTTACTTTCACCACCGGCGGTTACGATCTTAAATTAAGTTTGCTCCGTCCTGGCATATCTGCCCTTGGTAAAACTCTGGTTGATTTCTTCGCGCCGGCAACAGATGAATATAAACCTGTTGGCTACGTAATTGCGATCGGTGAAAATGCACAGAGCATTCAGCGCGGAGACTTTATAGATTATGAAAGCATTGAAGTCAATTACCGCAAGGATGATAACGGGTATATTCTTTCATTCAGTGTGATCGGGCCGGAAGAGGAATATATCCGCAGAGCTGAAGCTCTCCAGGCGCAGGAAGTTACTGCGAAAATTAATTACAGGCAGTACTTCAGTGAGCTGCTTAACAATCCGCTTGTATTTAAGAATATCTCATTCACAAATTTAACCTCAGCAAGATTTTTGTTAAATGGTTTTACTCCGCTGCAGCCGGTTATTTCTTATCCTATCCATAATGCTGTGCTGAATTCATACAGTGATAAAAGCAGATGGAGAGTTTTCCTGAACTGGAAAAAAGATCAGGCATTCGCTTACCAGGTTGAGCATAGCAGCTCGTGGAGTCCTTCAGTACTCAACCCGTTTACATTCAAAATGTTTTATGCCTCTGATGGTACCGGTGTTATTACAGCTCCTAAAGTCGTTGAAGATGAAGACTTCCTGGTTCGCAATACACTAAAATATTCCTTGCCTCACTTGGCAATGTATTACGTCAGTTATACAAGTCCGCAGCTCCCGTCTCAGGATTGGCTCGGATCTCTTTACATGAACAGAAGCGAAACAACTATTGGCTATACTAATATGGATGCGTTCGGTTTGGTTGCCGGTAACCAACAGAATAATATTTTTAAAGATTATGATCTTGGTGACTGGGTAATAAGGAACGGCAAAGGTATCAATGAAAAAGATATGCTGCTGCCGGCTTCCGATCGCGGATTTATTTTTCCATCTCAGGGTGTTAATCTTGGCGCATCAATTGGCAGATCACTCGTGAAAGATTTTGATTACCGGCAAATTGGCGGTATAGGTGGCGGTGGTGCATGGAATTATTTCGGTGACTCAGGCTTTCCGGCAACATTATTTGTTGGCCCGGTTAAAGAGTACCGGCAGTATATCTCAGGTACTAAACAGGAACTCAGATACACCGGCAAATTTGAAAACGCTGCTGATATGAAAATTCATAAACAGTTCGCTCTGCTCGGAAAAACCTGGCTTATTAAAAGTCTTTCCGACAGGAAAATATTAAATGATAACGTTTGTATAATTAATGCGGTTGAAAAGTAATGTCTAAAAAACTCGGCTTAACCGGTACTTCATATAAATTCAAGATCATAGTTGTATATGATGTTGGTGCGCCGGTGATCTATTCATTCAATGGCGGCAATCATAAGCAGCTCGATGAATATGATATGGGCAAAGCTACACGTCATAAGTTCAATGATGGCGGCAAGGAAAAGCTTGGCCACTATATTGAAAAAGAGTGGGTGCTTGATTTTTCCGGTTGGCTGCCAACCGAAGAAGGTGTGTGGCTAAATGAAATTAAGAACGCTGAATTTTTTGACGGCGCAAAGATCTATTTAATGCCGCATGATGACGTGGAGATCTCATATAAGGTATTGGTCATTGAAGATAAAAGAAAGCTCGAGCATTACCAGAATGAATATTCAACTTCAAAAGGATATATAATTGCTTTTGAAAATGCTTCGCCGATCTTAAGATACAACTGGAGCGATCCAAGCAACAAAGTTTATCACACAATTGATGAAATGGATTTTGTATAAAACTATAAAACAATAAAATAATGGCAACTGATTTTTCACTTCCGCTCTTTGTAATTACTGATGTAACGATCAGCGCGGTACCTTACAAGCTGCCGGTGTTTCAAACCGGCAAAACTGTTAAGGTAAAAAATGTTACTACCACAACTGAATACACAGGCGTTGAAGAGGGAACAACCGGTATTTATAAATTCACTGGCATTCCTGATGGCAAGTATCACAAGCTCATTGATGGCGTTCAATCCGGTACCTTTGGTGTCACAAATGGCCGCTATATTGCAGATGATGATCTGCCGTATTTAAAGCTCACCGGTGGAAACAACTATTCCGGTAACCAGGCTCTTGTTGGTGATCTGGCTATAACAGGTCAGCTGCAGGCTACGCTTGATATTCTTGCAAGGGAATTGTTTGTCAGCGCATCCGGTACTCCGTTCACCACAAATACACCCTCCTTCAATACTTCGCTTGTCTGGAAGTCCTGGGTTGAAGCTCAGATAGCTGCTATTGTTGTTACTCCGTTCCAGGAAAGCAATAATAAAGTTCGCTGCATTCCCAACGGTACCATTGAAGTAAACAAAGTATATCGCACACCAAAAGAGTGCTCACTTTCGTTCGCTGCGCCTTCAGCTACAAACCCGTGTATGGTTGAAATGGTGAGCAATGGAGCTGCTCAGTATGTTTATTTATGGCAGAGCACACTCCGTAATTATGTTCACTTTGTTGGTTCAGGTAAGCATGTAAAAGTTGTAATGAGTGATGGTTTTTCCAATACAAAAACAATGAACTGGGAGAGGCTCACTCTTATTTTCGGCGCGATTGATTTTACTGTGGCCCGTGAATATTCATCAATGACTTTTGAAGACTGTGACATTTACGCTTACAGAGATACCACTTTTAACAACTGCAAGCTTATCAGGTGCAGGATATTCCACGCTTCTACATATAAGGCTTTTTTAAAGGGCTCAACAACAGTTGAAATGTGCGGATTTAATAATGAGCCTGATAGATCACTCCTCTCTGATGAAGCGCAGGTAGTTGGAGAGTACAAAGCTCCGCTTATTGGTGGAATGCCTGGTGATCCTTCAGTTTTAGAAATACCATCGTAATTATAAATTTAAATCATACTTTAGAATGAAAAAAATATTAATTTTAACTCTGCTCTTCCTGGCATCAAATGTATTTTCACAGTTTCAATATCTCAGGATTGGTGCAACAAAAATTGTTGACTCCACGGGTTATGCAACATTCAATAAATCTGTTTTGCTGAATTATAATTTATTTCTGAAAGGTCAGCTGCTGCTTGACTCACTTGGCAAAGGTAAAATATTTTATGATGGCTACGATGTTAACTGGTATAACAAGAAAGAAACCGGCAGCTATATATTTTACATTGGTAACCAGGTTAGTAAGTTTGAGATCAGGAAGTATTCGGATGAAAGCTATACAACTTATAATCCAATCATGCGTGTTGACTCAAATGGAATTGATATTGGTATTGGTACAGGAATAGGTAATTACATGATCGATGGGACACCCATCTCCGGAAGCGGTACAACTAATTTGAATGGATATATGCATAAGGATACTGCGTTCTTTCACAATCAGCATTTAAGAACCAAGACATTCACCATTTATCGCGGCACTGACTCAGACTCAGCGCGATTTATTACAGATGGAAACGGTGATCTGATTATTGAACCTGTTGGTCAATCTGTAACTTTAGGAAATGCAACAGGCACAGGCACTAAAGACTTGTATATAAAAAAACTAATTGGTGAAACTGTTAATGCAACTACAACTTATCAACTTAATGGTACTAATATATCCTGGGGAGTCTCTACAATATCACGAACCGGTTTAACTGTTAATAGCGCAGGCTCGTATGCTAAAATTGACTCATTAACTTTGGAAGCTGGCACATATCTGTTGACTTACACTGCTCAGGTTAATTTTCTTTCCGGATCAGGAAGTACTCTCACTGATTATTCTTATATGGATATATATGATGGCTCTTCTACAATTACAAACAGTGAAATTTATACCGGTTATAGTTATACTTCTGCAGGTGTGAATGGTGAATTCCGGACATACTCTTGGAATGTAAAAGTTACACCGGTTGCTCAAACAAAATATTACTTCCGGATGAGAGAGACAAGCAACACTGGATTGAATGTTAAGATTAAGGGTTATGCATTTACGGCAGCTAAAGTATTATGATGGATTGTATGATGGGCAGCTCTGATTGAAATAAACAAATTGTTTATGCTCCAGGCACAATTTCTGGCCCGTCTCAAATACTTCAATGTTCATTATTCTTTTGTAAAATGGAGCCTCGTGTTGCTTCATTTCTTTAGCATAAAATTTGCAGTTCACACACGGCTCTTTTGGATCTCTGTAGTCTTCAATTGTTAATTTCATAAATCAAATATAATAAACGGTCATGAATAAAATAATTCTTTTAGCAGTACTCATCAGCTTGGCTTTTACCTTCTCTTCCGGTGACCATTCATTTAATGGGCAGCCCATCACCCTGGTTGAGCAGTCCCAGTTCCCCAATGCCTCGATTTATAGCGATTCTACAGGCTCACAGGTGCTCCAGGTGAAGCTTTTGGTCACTCCTTCGGGCATTTTACTGCCGGAAACCGGCACTCCGTTGGAGGGTTACCTGCTCCTCCCCACCAAAAACACCAATCTCACCGCCTCAAATATCTCCGATATATTTACATTTATTGACTATCTGGATCTGTCCAACAGGATGAAAACTGATAAATAGGGTGTTTTTGGTGTGGTATTTTGCCGATTTCTACACTATTTTAGCACAATTAACATTCTCAATTATCTCGATTAAAAATTCTCAAATAGCGTGGTCGCTTACATTATTCATTCACAAAAAGTACTGGCCAAAAATATGAAAACCGAGATCCGGATTTTAACAATAGTTTTTCTGCTCAGTTTCCTGAACCCATACAATTTAATTTCCAATGAAAAATTTATCTATTACCAGGGCGGCAAGCATTATATGCAGGTGGTCAAAAATTTCATTGCCGTTAAGTTCGGTGATAATACACCCGGGTATGAAATGAATAAAACTCTCGGCACGATCTCTCCGTTAACTCAAAGAAGAGATGATTTTACCGCAGCATCAACCGGCAAGAATAAGTATTCTGTTTCTGTGATCGAGCTCAAGCCCGGGGCTGTTGAATCGCAGTTTGCCATTGAAAGTATCACACAAACCCTGAAAAGCTCAGCTAATGTAAACAGCATAGGCGCATGCTATAAGTACAACGATAAGGTACTGCATTTTTCATTGGGCGAAGTTATTGTTAAGTTCAAAAAAGGGGTAAGCAAATTTGATATTGATAATCTTAACAGGCTTTTCAAAACTACGATACTCGAAAAAATTGAGGGATTTGAAAATACCTATCTTGTATTAATTGATAGAAACGGTACCGATGATGTTTTTGATCTTTCAAACAAGTACGCTGTAACACAATTTGTAGAATTTGCGCATCCAAATTTCCTGCGCACAGAAATGCTGCTGGAAGTTGAAAATAACGATCACCAAAAACATAAAGAGAAAACTTCGAAAACACATCAGCAAAACCTCACCCGAAGCTTTATTCCCAATGATACATTAAATACTAAGATGTGGAACCTGAATAACACAGGAAATAATATTCCTTTAGGAGTAACCGGTACACCCGGATGCGATATGAAGATGTTTGAAGCATGGAATATTACTTCAGGCAATCCCAATGTTATGATAGCTATTGTGGATACCGGTATTGATACAAATCACACAGATCTAAGACCCAACTTATGTAACCGCGATTTCTGGTATGATGCCTACGATAACGACCAAAAGCCTTATGATGAGTATTACCATGGCACCGGTGTAAGCGGTATTCCCAGCGCAGTCGGCAATAACATTGCCGGTAACGCCGGTATTGCCTATTCCTGCCAGATAATGCCGGTTAGAGTATTTGGACCGTACCCGGCCGGATTCACCACTGATCTCATACTTGCAAAAGGGCTTAACTGGTCATGGCAGCATGGTGCATGCGTTATTAATTGCAGTTGGGGCGGTGGAATTCCCGGTTCATTAATTACATTCGCTGTTCAAAACGCAGTTAATTATGGCAGAAGCGGAAAAGGAACTGTTGTATTCGGCGGTTCAGGTAATGCTGATACGAATCTTGTTCTTTACCCGGCATCAATGCCCGAAGTTATAGGAGTTGGAGGGTTGAGTCCCTGTTTTGAGCGCAAGAGCAAATTCAGCTGCGATAATATCGGCGGCGTGCAGAACTGGGGTGCTTGCTACGGTGAAGGAATGGAACTTGTAGCTCCATGTACATTTATCGGCACTACCGAGCTTGGCGGCGGATGGTGTGTTTGCGGGAATGGCACCTCTGATTCTTCTCCAATGGCGGCAGGTGTTGCCGGTTTAATGCTGAGCAAAAACATAAATCTCTCAGGTGATTCTGTTAAGCTCATCATGGAAAAGTATGCATGGAAAGTCGGGAATTATAATTATAATATTCCCAAAGAGAACGGTATGTGGAATGAAGAAATGGGATATGGAATGATAGATGCCAAGTTATGCCTTGATATGACACCCGCCGGGCCGACTCAAATATATGACCAGGTCCCGCCTATGCTTACAATTTACCCGCCGGAAAGTAATGTATATACATCACCAATCAGCGTGGATGCTGTGATAACCGATAATATTGGTCTTAACGTTTCGCCGTACGGACCCCGTTTATATTACAAGTCACTGCAATCAAACCAGCTGCAGATGATCTTAGGCAGTAAGGTTGGTGAGAGCAGGTTCCGTTTTACTTTCCCTGTAATACCATACAGTGAAGGTGTATATTACTATATTGCGGCTCAGGATGTTGTTGAAGTGCCTAACTTCGTTACATATCCTCTGGGCGGAGCGGGAGTGAATCCGCCTGGAAATGTTGCACCGCAAAAGTTCATGTTCGTTAGAAATACCAATAAGTTTGATTCATCTTTTGCAAGCGCTGATGTGCCAATCAGAATTGCCGCGGATAGAGAGACCTCATTTGTTTCAATTCTGAATAATCCGGTTAACAAAACTATACTTGATGTAAATGTACTTCTTAACGTTCAGCATACATTTGATGCTGATCTGTCATTCAGTTTAATTTCACCCTCAGGCACAGAAATTATTCTGGCCGGCGGAGTTGGTGTTGATGGCGATAATTTCACAGATACATACTTTGATGATGAAGCGCCTGTCGCTATAGATAGCTCAGCGGCTGCGCCGCCCTTTACAGGGGTTTTCAGACCTGTGGAGAAATTGTGGCTGTTTGATGGTGAAAATTCTCTGGGTGAGTGGAAGCTGCGAGTTACCGATAACGGCTTCCAGGATGGAGGATTTCTTCTGGGGTGGAGCGTAATATTCAAATATTCCATTGAAGGCAATAATGTCAATATGCCCGGTAATTTCAGTCTGGTTAAAAACTATCCAAACCCGTTCAATCCGAGAACCAGGATACTGTTTAATGTGCCAAGAACGGCCAATATAAAAATTACAGTATATGATGCCGCAGGCAGGGAAGTGAGTACAATCTTAAATGAGCAGCGTACCGTTGCATTGGAAGATTACGTTGATTTCGACGCCTCAAATTTTGCCACCGGAGTATATTTCTATTCCATGCAGGCCGATGGCGAGTTCATTGAAAGCAAAAAAATGGTTCTTGTTAAGTAAGCGGTGGAAAGTGAAAAGTGTAAGGATAATCACGCCATCATTGGTACATTTTAAAAACTGATTTTATTTCCCGATACTAATAACGTACTTTACCGCTTAGACTTATAAGCGATATAACTCGCTTACGTTAACCAGTGTGTAGTCTCCTGCATAAACTACACATTTTTTTAAAAGTTTTTTTGGAGAATTTGACCCTTGCAATATATATAATCAATATATAGTTAATCAATTTACTTAAAGTATAGCTTTATGCTGATTCCTTACAGTGTATTGCTTTATAATATTTTTTAGTATAGATTTGTTGTAGTTAAAGCTACAACAAATCATGGGGAAAGAAATAGAAAAGCTGGAAAATATTGGCTTCAGCAATTATGAAGCTAAAGTTTTTCTGGCATTATACAAAGGCACTATTATGAGTGCCACTGATATTGCGAAAGAAGCCAAGATACCCAGACCATCAGTTTACCAGATT
>ERZ761609.746-NODE-746-length-34755-cov-34.779971_pt1 | contig 34755 bp, 27 predicted proteins | sample MGYA00511163_ERZ761609 | MGnify/ENA primary metagenome ERZ761609 (study PRJEB28899, sample SAMN02445070) | bioreactor sludge metagenome | biome: EBPR sludge | place: Australia: Brisbane, Thorneside Wastewater Treatment Plant | collected 2011-12-16 ...
GGCCCGCCGAGCTGTCGGGCGGCGAGCGCCAGCGCGTGGCCATTGCCCGTGCGCTGGTGACCCAGCCTGCCTGCGTGCTGGCCGACGAACCCACCGGCAACCTGGACCGCGCCACCGCAGACGGTGTGTTCGAGCTGATGATGGAGCTGGCCCGCAGCCAGGGCACCGCGTTCGTGGTCGTCACGCACGACACCGCGCTGGCGCAGCGCTGCCGGCAACGCGTCAGCCTGGTGGGTGGCGTGCTTCACGTACCTGAAGTGCCCGACACTGTGCAACCTTGAAACTGAAAGCCGAAACCAGATGACTCCCAACGGCATCAACACCCGAATCGTCCACGCGGACCGCAGCTTTGGTGTGGAGCACGGCGGCGTGCGCAAACCCATTCACACCTCCGTGCAATACGGCTTCCAGACCGTGGAAGAGCTCGTGGGCGTGTTCCAGGGCACGGTCAAGGGCTACAACTACGCCCGACAGGGCACGCCAACCACGGCCGCGCTGGAATCGCGCATCAACCTGCTCGAAGGCGGCGTGGGCACCATCTGTTTTGCCACCGGCATGGCGGCCATCTGTGCGACGTTTTTCACGCTGCTCAAAGCGGGCGATCACATCGTTGTCAGCCAGTTTGTGTTCGGCAATACCAACAGCGTGCTGGGCACCCTGCGCGATTTTGGCGTCCAGGTGTCCACGGTCGATGCCACGCGTGTCAGCGAGGTGGCCGATGCGCTGCAACCCAACACCCGCATGGTGTTCGTGGAAACCGTGGCCAATCCGGGTACGCAGGTGGCCGATCTGGCCGCCATCGGCCAGTTGTGCCAGGCGCATCGGCTGGTGTACGTGGTGGACAACACGGTGACGTCACCCGTGCTGTTCCAGCCGCGCAACGTGGGGGCCAGTCTGGTCATCAACTCCCTGACCAAAACCATCGGTGGCCACGGCACGGCATTGGGCGGCGCGGTGACCGATACCGGGCTGTTCCCCTGGGCCGACTACCCCAACATCTTCGAGCCGTACCGCAAGGGCGATGCGCGGCAATGGGGCCTGGCTCAAATCCGCAAGAAGGGGCTGCGCGACATGGGCGCAGCCCTGTCTTCAGAGCAGGCCCACACGCTGGGCAGTGGTGCCGAGACACTGACGCTGCGCCAGCGGCATGCCAGCGACACCGCACTGGCGTTGGCGCAGTTTCTCGAGGCGCACCCCGCTGTGGCACGCGTGCACTACCCGTTCCTGCCATCGCACCCGCAGCACGCGTTGGCTCGCCAGTTGTTCACCGCTGGCTCCTGGTTGCTGGCATTTGAACTGGCCGATGCCGACGATTGCCTGCCGTTCATCAACCGCCTGACCATCCCGACGGTGGGCACAGGGCTTGCGGACACGCGCAGCCTGGTCATTCCGGTGGCACACACCATTTTCTGGGAGGCCGGTGCCGAGGTGCGGGCCAAAATGGGCATTGCCGACGGGCTCATCCGCTTCTCGGTCGGGTTGGAAGACCTGGCCGACCTCCAGGCCGATCTGGCCCAGGCGCTGGGCTGACGGGTCGCACGCATTCACCGCTGGCGTCAGCAGCTTTACCGATGTGGATCGACACCCACTGCCACCTCGACGCGCCCGAGCTGGCGGCCTGGGGTGGCGGCCTGTCGCTGCTTCCAGCTGGTACCGGGCCGGCTTGGGTCACGTCGCCTGACAGGGTGCCCGCCCCCAGACGGGTGGCGCGCGAACAGGGCGTGGCGCTGTGCGTGTTGCCCGCTGTGGAGGTGGGCAATTTCGATGCCGTGCGCCAGCTCGCGCACCGCAGCGGCGATGCCTATGCGCTGGGGATACACCCGCTCTGTGTGCCCCGCATGCAGGCGGATGACCTGAAGCGGCTGGACGACGAGCTGACGGCGCACCGGGACGACCCGCGGCTGGTGGCTGTCGGTGAAATCGGCCTGGATTTTTTTGTGCCCGCGCTGTGCTCGGCTGAGATGAAGGAGCGGCAACACGCCGTTTATCGGGCGCAGCTGCAATTGGCCCGCAAACACGGTTTGCCCGTTTTGCTGCATGTGCGCAAAAGCGCCGATTGCTTGCTCAAACACCTGCGCGAGGTCTGGGGGTTGCGCAGCGGGCAACCGGTGCCACCGGGCTGTGCCGGCATTGCCCATGCCTTCAACGGGAGCCCCGAACAGGCGCGGGCTTTTCTGGCGCTGGGCTTCAAGTTGGGCATCGGCGGTGTGGTGACATTTGACGGGGCACATCGGTTGCGCCGCCTGGCCACTGACTTGCCGGTCGATGCCTGGGTGATGGAAACGGATGCGCCCGACATTCCCCCACAATGGCTGTATGCCACCGCTGCCCAACGTGCTGCGGGACAGACCCAGGGCGTCAACACGCCTGCCGAGTTGCCCCGCATCGGCGGCGTCATGGCTGGCCTGAGGGGTGTGCCGGTGGCCGATTGGGCTTCTCGCACCACCGCGAACGCGGTGGCCGCCCTGCCCAAGGTGGCGACTTTGCTGACGGGTTTTGAAGGCATGCCGGGAGCCGTCTGACGCACGGCGAACCACCCATACAAACTTTTTTGTTTCTGACGAGATGGCCCGGTTGCCCGAACCCACATTCACATTCACGTCCGCGTCGCGCCTGGTTGGTTTGCCCCCTCTGATGGACGATCACACCCACGTGCTGGTGCTGGGCAGCTTTCCCGGCGTGGCCTCGCTGGCGCAGCAGCAGTACTACGGCCACCCTCGCAACCACTTCTGGCCGGTGATGGCGCATGTGTTTCAAGCTTTTTTCGGCTCTGGCGCTTATTCTGAAAGCACCAAAAGCTATCAGAAAAATGAACTCGGTGTGCCCCTGGCGTATGCCGACCGCTGTGCCTGGCTGCTGGCCCACGGTGTGGGTTTGTGGGACGTGTACGCCGCCTGCCAGCGCCCGGGCAGCCTGGATGCCGACATCCGCGCAGCGGAGCCCAACGACTTGTCCGGCTTGCTGGCGCAGTGCCCGCGCCTGAAGCTGGTGGCCCACAACGGCGGCGAGAGCGGCAAGCACATGCGCCACACCCGTGCCCTGTTCGGTCCCAGGGGTGTGCAGGTGGTGCCGCTGCCCTCCACCAGCCCCGCCAATGCCAGCTGGAGCCTGGCCCGCAAGCAAGCCGCCTGGGGCGCGGCGCTGGGGCCCGCGCTGGTCAGCGGCTGACCAGAACAGGCCAGTGCCTGACCGGGCTTGGGGTCAAGCCCTGGCCCCGTGGCCTGACCAGCCCAATCAGCCAGATCAGCCAGATCAGCCAGATCAGCCAGATCAGCTCGATCAGCCCGATCAGCAGGATCAACCGATCGTGCGATGCGCCACCGGGGTTTCGGGCACAGGGTAGCCCGCCGCGCCGAAGGTGCTCACCACCGCCTTGTGGGTGTCGAAGTAGACCTGCCAGTAGTGGTCTGTGTGGGTGTAGGGTCGCACGCACAGCAGGGGGCCTTCGGGGGTGAACTGCAGAATTTCCACGTCGGGTGCGGGGCTGGTTTTCACATTCGGAATGGCAGCCACGGCCGTGCGCAGGCGGGCGATGGCATCCTGCACGTCCACACTGTTGGCCACTTTGGCCACACAGTCCACCCGGCGGAAGGGCTCTGCGCTGTAGTTCTGGATGTTGTCCGAGAACACCTTGTTGTTGCCCACCACGGTGGTCACGTTGTCGGGCGTGAGGATGGTGGTGGCAAACAGCCCCAGTTCCTTCACGGTGCCCGTGGTGCCGCCCGCGCTGATGAAGTCGCCTACCTTGTAGGGGCGCAGCACCTGCAGGAACACCCCGGCTGCAAAGTGCGCCAGCAGCCCGCTCCACGCCGCACCGATGGCCAGGCCCGCGCCGGCCAGCAGCGCCGCGAACGAGGTGGTCTTGACGCCGAAGATGTCCAGAATCGCCAGGATCAGCACCACCGTCAGCGCAACGCTGATGATGGATTTCAGGTAGCGGATCAGCGTCTGGTCGAGCTTCTTGGCCCGCTCCATGCCGCTGCCGATGAGACTCACCGCGAGGTTGATGAGCCAGCGGCCCACCACCCAGGCCGCGATGGCACCCAGTATCTTCAGGCCGAAGTCAGCCCCCTGGGTGGTCAGGAAGTTCCAGATCAGTTCCATGTTCATAATCGTTCCTTTCAAACAAAAGACGGACGCGAAGCCATGCAATCTTGGTCGGTATTGGGGTGGCAGACCCGGTTCACATGCAGCACCGAGCGGGCATGTGTGCGAAGTTGGCCGCCCGTGTGGCGCGCAGGCACGCGGGTGACGCAGCCGTGAGCACTATTGCACAGAAAAATGTGCCCCGACGTCCTCGGGGACTCGCTACGCCGCTGCCCGAGGTCAATTTTTCGGACTACGGGAACGTCCGCTGCCTGCACCTCGGCACCGAATGGGTGCAGGGCAGCATGCTGATCGACCGGCCCTACGACATCGAGCTGGAGTACGTGCAGCGCATGATGGCCTGGCTGCTGTTCACCGAGCCAACCAAGGTGGGCAAAAAGCACGCCATGCAACTGGGCCTGGGTGCGGCGGCGCTCACCAAGTTCTGCCGCAAGCAGTTGCGCATCAAGACGACGGCGGTGGAAATCAACCCGCAGGTCATTTCAGCCTGCCGCTTCTGGTTCAAACTGCCACCGGACGATGCCAAGCTGCTGGTGGTGCAGGCCGATGCCGAGGTGGAGGTGCGCAACCCGGTCTGGGCGGGCGATGTGGACGCGCTGCAGGTCGATCTGTACGACCACGAGGCCGCTGCCCCCGTGCTGGACAGCCTGGATTTCTACAGGGACTGCCGCCACACCCTGACGGAGGGCGGCTGCATGACCGTCAACTTGTTTGGCGAGCGCAACACCTACCCCGAAAGTGTCGAAAAAATTGCGGAGGCGTTCGGGCGCGAGGCCGTGTGGTGTTTCAAGCCCACCAAAGAGGGCAACACGGTGGTGCTGGCGCAGCGCACGCCCGCGGCGCCTTCGCGCGAACAGCTTGCGGCCCGTGCTGCCGACATACAGGCGCGCTGGGGCTTGCCAGCGCCAAAGTGGCTGAAGGTGTTCAAGCCGCTGGTTTGAGGTTCGCCCGATCGGTTCGCCGTGTGGGCCGAGGGCCTGCGTGCTGCATATGGCCTGCATGCTCTCTGCATGCTGCATGCCTGTTGTCCGCGCGTTGTCTGTAAACAGGTGGACCGTGCTATCGTTTCGTCAAGCTTGGCCTGTGTAGGTCCGAGCGATTCCCCGCAAAAGGACCTGACATGAACGTTACCAAGCACTTACTGCACGCGACCTTGCTTCTGGGCACCGCCTGTGCGCTGGCCGGTCCTCTGGAAGACCTGATGCTCAAAGGTGGCTGCGTGGCCTGCCATGCCACGGACAAAAAAATGGTGGGCCCTTCCTACAAGGACATCGCGGCCAAGTACAAAGGCCAGGATGTCGCGGCCAAACTGGCCGAAAAAGTCCGCAAGGGCAGTTCGGGCGTGTTCGGCACCGTTCCCATGACACCCACACCTGTCACCAGGTTGAATGATGCTGACCTGAAGACCGTGGTGGAAGCGATCCTGAAGCTGTGAAGAACCCTCCGCTGCCGCGCAAAGCCGCATTCCAGGGGCCACTGGAGTGGCGGGCGCTGGTCGACTGGCTGGCCCAGGATGGGGTCATTACCGCCGCCGAAGCCGAACGCACCGTGCAGCGCTGTTCGGCTGCGTCCAGCGCCCAGCCCCCCTTGCAGCGCCTGAGTGTGGTGGGCATGACCCGCGCCAGCGACGGTGCGTCGCTGACGCTGGACGGCCTGTCGGAATGGCTGGCCGGTCACCTGGGCATGGAGTTTGTGCGCATCGACCCCCTGAAGGTCGACGTGGGCAAAGTGGCCGATGCCATGTCGGCAGCCTATGCCGAGCGGCACAAGGTGCTGCCCTTGCAGGTCTCGCATGCCGAGGTGGTGGTGGCCACGTCCGAGCCCGGCCTGACCGATTGGGTGCCTGAAGTCGAACGGCAGAGCAAACGTTCGGTCAGGCTGGTGGTTGCCAACCCGCAAGACATCAAACGCTACACGGCTGAGTTTTTTGCCTTGGCCAAATCGGTGCGTGCCGCCACCAAGGCGGGGGCCGCATCGCAAGCCAGTTTCGAGCAGCTGGTGGAGTTGGGCCGCAGCAACCGTCAGCTCGATGCCAACGACCAGGGTGTGGTGCAGGTGGTCGACTGGTTGTGGCAGTACGCCTTCGACCAGCGTGCCAGCGACATTCATCTGGAGCCCCGGCGCGACCAGGGTGTGATACGGTTCCGCATTGACGGCGTGTTGCACCCGGTCTACCAGCTGCCGGTGACGGTGCTGGCCGCCATGACGGCACGAATCAAGCTGTTGGGCCGCATGGATGTGGTCGAACGGCGCAGGCCGCAGGACGGCCGCATCAAGACCAAAGGCCCGCGTGGCGACGAGGTGGAAATGCGCCTGTCCACCCTGCCCACCGCCTTTGGCGAAAAAATGGTGATGCGGATTTTCGACCCCGACACCACTGTCAAGAACCTGGATGCGCTGGGGTTTTCGTCGCACGACGCGCGGCGCTGGGAGGCGCTGGTCAAACGGGCACACGGCATCATCCTGGTGACCGGGCCCACCGGATCGGGCAAAACCACAACCCTTTATTCGACACTCAAGCGCTTGGCCACCGAAGAGGTGAACGTCAACACGATTGAAGACCCGATCGAAATGATCGAGCCGTCTTTCAACCAGACGCAGGTCCAAACCAACATCGACTTTGATTTTGCGCAGGGCTTGCGTGCCCTGATGCGACAGGACCCCGATATCCTGATGGTGGGTGAGATCCGTGATCTGCCTACCGCAGACATGGCTGTGCAGGCCGCCCTGACGGGGCATCTGGTGTTCTCGACCCTGCACACCAACGATGCACCGAGTGCCATCATGCGGCTGATGGAGCTGGGGGTGCCGCCCTACCTCATCAATGCCACGGTGCTGGGTGTGTTGGGGCAACGACTGGTGCGCACTTTGTGTCCGCAGTGCAAGCAGCCCGATACAGCGGCCGAGCGTGCGGTGTTCGACGATGTGATCCGGCCCTGGCAGGCCAGCGGCAACTATGCACCCTACAAACCCGTGGGGTGCATCGACTGTCGCATGACCGGCTTCAAGGGGCGGATGGGGCTGTACGAACTCATGACGGTGAGTGAGGCGTTCAAGGAAAAAGTCAACCGCGAACCCGGCATGGAAGCTCTGCGCCGACAGGCGGTGCTGGATGGCATGCGCCCCTTGCGGGTGGCCGGTGCCATGCGTGTTGCCGAAGGGTTGACCACGCTTGACGAGGTGCTGTCATGCACGCCGCCGCTGGTATGACCCGCCTTGCGTGGGAACCTTGTCAAGGCTTGGTAAGCTAATGGTCTCGAAACAACTCCCGACAAAGGCGATGACATGAATGCGCAGGTATGGGTGCAGGCACTCACACTGGCTTCCAGCCTCGCTGCCCTGGGCTGGGCCCTGACGGGCGGCCCGCTGCGCATTTCCAAGCGGGCATCGCGGCATTTCGTCGGTTTCAATGCGTTGGTGGCAGCCGGCTCGCTGACCTGGTGGGCCGGGTCGGGTCAGGCTTTCATGCCATTGGCCTACTGGCTGACGCTGGGCCTGGTGATGGTGCTGGCGGCCCTGCAGTGGTTGTGTGTCGGGTTGCACCGCCTGCATGACATCAAGGCCAGTTACGTGGTGTCGCCATTGATGCTGCCGTTTCTGGCTGTGCTGATGGCTGTCATTGCCTGGCTGGATGCCGGGGGTTACGGTGCGCTGCTGGCCAGCTACAGCGCGTCCATGTGGATGCTCGGTGTCACCGTGCAGCAGGGTTTCCCGTCCATGTCGGCCCAGGCGGGCAAAAAAGTGGCGCGCTGGGCGCTGGCACCGTTTTTTGCCGCTGTCGTGGTGTGGCTGGTTGGCATGGGCCGGACAGCCTGGACCCTGGTGGCCGGCCCGTCAGAGGCGGAGTCGGGCTTGCAGGTGCTGCCTGCATGGGCAGATGCCATCAGCCTGCTGTTGGGGTGGGCCCTTGTCAACGGGGGCCTGGTGTGCCTGGTCATGATGAAGCTGGTCGACAAAATCCGCGATCTCAGCACGGAGGATGATCTGACAGGTGCCATGAACATGCGCACCTTCATGGCACTGCTCAAAGACGAGCGCGAGCGCATCCGCCGGGTGCCTCTGGCGCAGACCTTGCTTGTTTGTGAAATTGACCAGTACCACGCGCTCAACAAACAACTGGGGTTTTCAGCCGGGGATGCCGCGTTGCGACACGTCACCGGCATCATCGGGCGCGGCTTGCGCAAGACCGACCGCCTGGCAGCCGCCATGCAGGGCGAGTTGCTGCTGTTCCTCACAGGCACACCGGCAGTCGGTGCCACGCTGGTGGCCGAGCGCACGCAGGCGTCTGTCAAGGCCAACCCTTTTCTCTGGAAAGGCCAGGCCATCAACCTGACCCTGAGCATCGGGCTCAGCAGCCGCGAAGACGGCACCGTGCCCGACGAAACCCTGATCGAGCTGGCCAACCAGGCGGCCCAGCGGGCGCGACGCGAGGGCGGGGCACGCATCCGCTTGTCGAACATGGACCCGGCCGCGCAGGAACTGGCCTTCGCGTCGACGGTGGCGATGCGTGCGGCCACACCTCCGTCCGAGAGCCCATGATTCCGATCAAGCCTGAATCTGCCTGGCGGGGCACCGTGGATTGCCGCAAGTGTGGCATCCGCGACATGGTGTTGTTCGCCGACCTGACGGATGAGGATTTCAACCTCATTCATGCCCCGATCGATGATCTGGCCTTTGTGCCGGGCGACACCCTGTTGCACATGGGGCATGCGGCCAGCAGCCTGATGACGCTCAAAGTGGGCATGGTCAAGCTGGTGCGCAACCTGCCGGACGGGCGCCAGCGCATCGTCCGCGTGTTGCGGGCGGGCGACGTGATCGGCCTGGAGGCCTTGTTCGCGCCGGTTTACGAAGCCGAGGCGGTGGCGCTGACCCCGGTCAGCGTGTGCCGCTTGCCGGTGGAAGTGATACAGCGCCTGAACCGGGAAACCCCGCGCCTGCACGAGAGGTTGATGGGCAAATGGCATCAGAGTCTGAAAGAAGCCGATGACTGGCTGGCCGACCTGAATTTTGGGAACGCCCGTCAACGGCTGGCGGGGCTGATCCTGAAGATGCGCGCGAGCGACGCGGATGGGGCCGCCGCAGCGCAGGTCACCCTGTTTTCCCGCGAAGACATGGGTGCCATGCTCGATCTGAAGCTGGAAACCGTCAGCAGGACGCTCAACGCCTTCATTCGCGAAGGCGTGCTGGAGCCGACAGACAAATCGGGCCGACATTACCGCATCGTCGATCTGGACAGCCTGCGCGCCGCCTGACCCGCGCAGCGCCACGGTTCAGATCGCCCTACCGCCAAGGGTAAACCCGGAGCGCAAGCTATGTGTAATCCACATGGCGCGCAGCGGTTTGGCATTGCACAATCCATCGGTCGAAAGTTCCGAGGAGACACGTGTGTTGCTCAAAAGCCAGAAAGATTTTTTCTCCGGCCTGCTGTTTTTGACGGTCGGGTCGGCGTTTGCCTATGGTGCCACCACCTACCAGGTGGGTACCGGGGCGCGGATGGGGCCGGGCTATTTCCCGCTCATGCTGGGCGTGATCCTGGCGCTCATGGGCGCGGTCATTGCCGTGCGGGCGCTCATCAGTGGGGCACCCGATGGTGACCGGATCGGCGCAATTGCCTGGCGGCCGTTGTTGCTGGTGTTGGGCGCGAACGTGACGTTCGGTGCACTGATGATCGGGGTACCAGCCATTGGCATCCCGCAGTTCGGACTGGTGGTGGCCATTTTTGCGCAGGTCGCTATCGCAAGCCTGGCGGGCGAAAAGTTCATCGTGAAAGAGGTGCTGGTGCTGTCGCTCATCCTGTCGGTGGGCAGCTACCTGGCGTTCGTGAAGTTGCTGGGACTGCAGTTCCCGGTGTGGCCTGCGTTCATCGCGGGCTGATGCGCGGCCACCTCCACAGAACAAGGATGGACTGACATGGATCTGATCAACAACCTGACACTGGGTTTTGGCGTGGCCTTCACCGCGCAGAACCTTCTGTACGCCTTCATCGGCTGCCTGCTGGGCACGCTGATTGGTGTGCTGCCTGGCATTGGCCCCGTGGCCACCATTGCCATGCTGCTGCCCGCCACCTATGCGCTGCCGCCGGTGGCCGCACTCATCATGCTGGCCGGCATCTACTACGGTGCGCAATACGGTGGCTCCACCACGGCGATTCTGGTGAATCTGCCCGGCGAGTCTTCTTCGGTGGTGACGGTGATCGACGGTTACCAGATGGCCCGTAAAGGCCGTGCCGGCCCGGCGCTGGCGGCTGCCGGCCTGGGGTCGTTTTTTGCCGGATGCGTCGGTACCTTGATCCTGGCCGCATTCGCTGCGCCGCTGACCGAGGTGGCCTTCAAGTTCGGGCCAGCGGAATACTTTTCGCTGATGATCTTGGGGCTGATCGGCGCGGTGGTGCTGGCCTCCGGTTCGCTGCTCAAGGCGCTGGGCATGATTGTGCTGGGCCTGCTGATGGGCATGATCGGCACCGACGTGAATTCAGGTGTGCCACGCTACAGCTTTGACATTCCCGAGTTGACGGACGGCATCGGCTTCGTTGTGATTGCCATGGGCGTGTTCGGTTACGGTGAAATCATCAGCAACCTGTCGCACAGCGAAGAAAAGCGCGAGGTGTTCACCGGCAAGATCCAAGGCTTGCTGCCCACGAAAGAAGACTTCAAGAACATGGTGCCTGCTGTGCTGCGGGGCACTGCCCTGGGGTCGGCTCTGGGCATTTTGCCGGGCGGCGGCGCACTGTTGTCGGCGTTTGCGGCCTACACCATCGAAAAGAAGACCACGCTCAAACCGGGCGAAGTACCGTTCGGCAAGGGCAACATCCGTGGCGTGGCCGCCCCTGAGTCGGCCAACAACGCAGGTTCGCAAACCTCGTTCATCCCGCTGCTGACGCTGGGCATTCCGCCCAACGCCGTGATGGCGCTGATGGTGGGGGCCATGACCATCCACAACATCCAGCCCGGCCCACAGGTGATGACCAGCAACCCGGAACTGTTCTGGGGCCTGATTGCATCGATGTGGATCGGCAACGCCATGCTCATCATCCTGAACCTGCCGCTCATCGGCATCTGGATCAGGCTGCTGACCGTGCCCTACCGCTGGCTGTTCCCGGCCATCATCCTGTTCTGCGCGATCGGGGTGTATTCCACCAACAACAACACGTTCGACATCTGGATGGTGGCCCTGTTCGGTGCCATTGGCTACATGTTCATCAAGTTGGGGTTGGAGCCGGCGCCCTTGCTGCTGGGTTTCATTCTGGGCCCGATGATGGAAGAGAACCTGCGGCGCGCGTTGTTGCTGTCGCGTGGCGACTGGAGTGTGTTTGTCACCCGCCCGCTGTCCGCCACCCTGCTCGCGTTGGCAGTGTTGCTGCTGGTGGTGGTGATGTTGCCTGCGGTCAAGAACAAGCGCGAAGAGGCGTTTGTGGAAGACTGATGTGGGCGTGATGGCCGACCCCGGTTGACCCTGTGGGGAAAACGGCACCTTGAGCGGTGCCGTTTTGCTTTTCGAAAGAGAATGTTCCGATGACCACTGCCGCACACCGTCCTGCTCCCGATCCCGTCGGGCAAGCCAACCCCTATGCGTCCGTCCGGTTGCCGGTCTATGGCCGCAACGTGGTGTCCACCTCACACCCGCTGGCCGCACAGGCCGGTCTGCATGTGCTGCGCAGCGGGGGCAATGCGGTGGATGCGGCCGTGGCCACGGCGGCGGTGATGACGGTGGTGGAGCCGGTCAGCAATGGCCTGGGCAGTGACGCGTTCGCCATCGTGTGGGATGGCAACGCCTTGCACGGACTGAATGCGTCGGGGCGGTCGCCCCAGGCCTGGACGGCAGACTACTTCACCCGCCGGTATGGCGAGGGGGCGCTCACGCCTCCCAAACGTGGCATCGACAGCGTGACCGTGCCAGGCATGGTCAGTGGGTGGATGGCGCTGAACAGGCGCTTTGGCAAGCTGCCGTTTGCCGACCTGATGCAACCCGCCATCGAGGTGGCCGAGCGCGGTTACGCCGTCCCGGCCGTGGTGCAGAGCAAATGGGCATTGGCTGTGCCCGATCTGCACACCCAGCCCGGCTTTGCCGAGGCCTTCATGCCCAAGGGGCGCGCACCGCTGGTGGGCGAACTGTTTTGCTTCCCGGCGGCTGCCAGGGCACTCCGGTCACTGGCGGCCAGTGGGGGCGAGTCGTTCTACCGGGGCGACATTGCCCAGGCGCTGGCCCGTTTTTCGGCCAGCCACGGCGGGGCGCTGACCGAAGCCGATCTGGCGGCGCACACTGCAGACTGGGTGGACCCCGTTGCACAGGCCTACGGCGGGCACACGCTGCATGAGATTCCCCCCAGCGGCCAGGGCATGGCCGCGCTCATGGCGCTGGGCATCCTGGCCCATACCGATGCAGCCGGGTATACCGTGGACAGCGTGGCCTCGCAGCACCTGCAGATCGAGGCCATGAAGCTCGCCTTTGCCGACGTGTACCGCTACGTGGCCGATCCGTCGGCCATGCACGTCACGACTGCGCAGATGCTGGACCCCGCCTATTTGGCCGCAAGGGCGCGGCTGATCGACCCCCGTCGGGCGCAGGCGCACCCGGCCGGCACGCCTGCCGACCCGCACCGACGCGGCGGCACCATCTACCTGACCGCTGCCGACGAGCAGGGCATGATGGTCAGCTTCATCCAGAGCAATTACATGGGGTTTGGCTCGGGCTGCGTGGAGCCTGCCTTCGGCATCAGCCTGCAGAACCGGGGCCATGCCTTCGGTCTGCCAGCCAGCCCACTGAACCCGGCCAACGGGGTGGCACCGGGCAAACGCCCGTTCCACACCATCATCCCGGCCTTCCTCACGCGGCCTGGCGCGAAGGGCGGGATGGAGCCAGTGATGAGCTTTGGTGTGATGGGTGCCAACATGCAACCGCAGGGGCACCTGCAGACGCTGGTGCGCCTGCTTGACCACGGACAGTCGTTGCAGGCGGCGTGCGACGCACCGCGCTGGCGGTTCAACACCGGATTGTCGGTCAACGTGGAAGCGGGCATGGATGCGCGCACGGTGGCTGGCTTGCAGGCGCTGGGCCACGAGGTGGCGGTGCTGCACGACGTGTACCAGGAGTTCGGTGCAGGCCAGTTCATCTGGCGGCTGGGCGATCCGGGCGTACAAGGCTATGTGGCCGCCAGCGATCCCCGCCGTGACGGGTTGGCGGCTGCCTGGTAGGAAAATTGATGAAAAATTCGGCTCCAGCGCTTTCATTGAAAGCGCAAGCAGCTATTGAAAAAAGAACGCTGATCATCGGCCTGATACTGGCCATGGCGGGGTCCATCGCGTTCAGCGGCAAGGCCATCATCGTCAAGCTGGCGTACCGGCACGGGGTGGATGCGGTCACGCTCATCATGTACCGCATGCTGTTTGCCTTGCCGATGTTTGCCGTCATGGCCTGGTGGGCCAGCCGGGGCAAACCGGCGCTATCGCGGCGTGACTGGCTGGGTGTGCTGGGCCTGGGGTTCAGCGGCTACTACCTGGCCAGTTTCCTGGATTTCTGGGGCCTGCAGTACATCAGTGCCAGCCTGGAGCGGCTCATCCTGTACCTCAACCCCACGCTGGTGCTGGTGCTCGGCTGGCTGCTCTTCGGGCGGCGCATCAGCCACCGGCAGGCAGTGGCCATGGCGGTCAGCTACGCCGGTGTGCTGCTGGTGTTCGGGCACGAGGTGCGGTTTGACGGGTCGGCGACGCTCATCGGCGGTGCGCTGGTGTTTGCCAGCGCCATCAGCTATGCGGTTTACCTGGTGTACAGCGGGGAAATGGTGCAACGCCTGGGCTCGCTGAGGCTGGTGGGCCTGGCCACCACGGTGGCCTGCCTGCTGTGCATCGGCCAGTTCGTGGTGCTCAAACCTTTCAGCGCCGCGCTGGTTGCACCCGAAGTGGTGTGGCTGTCGGTGCTCAATGCGGTGGCCTGCACGGCCGCGCCGGTGCTGATGGTGATGATGGCCATCGAACGCATCGGCTCCGGCCTCGCGGCGCAGACGGGCATGATCGGCCCGATGTCCACCATCGCGATGGGTGTGTGGCTGCTGGATGAGCCGTTCAACGCCTGGATCATCGCCGGCACGGTGCTGGTCATGGCAGGGGTGCTGGTGGTCACGCGGCAAAAAGTGGGTTGAGTGCCGGGCCGAGGCCTGGCACCAGCCGTTTCATGGCATGTGGATGGAGAACGATCATGGATTTGGGGTTGCAGGGCAAATGGGCGCTGGTGTGCGGTGCCAGCAAAGGTCTGGGCCTGGGGTGCGCACAGGCATTGGCCGCCGAGGGCGTGAACGTGGTCATGGTCGCGCGCAGCGGCGATGTGCTGGCTGCGGCGGCTGACAAAATAAGAGCAAACTGTTCAGCCTACACAAGCGCTGAAGGCACGAAAGGCAGTAAAAACGTGGTGCTGACGGTGTCTGCCGACATCACCACGCCCGAAGGCCGTGCCGCCGCCTTGGGTGTGGCCGGTGGCCCCGGCACAGCGTTCGACATCGTGGTGACCAACGCAGGGGGCCCGCCCCCTGGTGACTTTCGCGATTGGGACCGCGACGCGTGGCTCAAGGCCATCGATGCCAACATGCTCACACCCATCGAACTCATCAAGGCCACCGTGGACGGTATGGCCGCACGCGGGTTTGGCCGCATCGTCAACATCACCAGCAGCGCGGTGAAAGCGCCCATCGACATCTTGGGCCTCTCCAACGGTGCGCGCAGCGGCCTCACCGGCTTCGTCGCCGGTGTGGCCCGCAACCCCACGCTAGCGGCCAAGGGCGTGACGCTGAACAACCTGCTGCCGGGCAAGTTCGACACCGACCGCATCAAGACAACCATCGCCGGGGCGGCGCAGAAACAAGGCAAAACGGTGGACGAGGTACGCTCCGCACAGATCGCTCAGATTCCCGCCCAGCGTTTCGGTACCCCGCACGAGTTTGGCCAGATCTGCGCGTTCCTTTGCAGCGTGCAGGCGGGCTACATCACCGGGCAGAACATACTGGCCGATGGCGGGGCGTATCCGGGCAGTTACTGACCGGACACCAGCGGGGCCAGCGGCGCACCCTCAGCGCCGCGTGCTGACCACAATCCCGCCCACAATCAATGCAAACGCCGCAGCGTGGTACAGCTTGGGCAGGTCGCCGAGCACGGCGGCCGACAGCACGGCCGCGAACAGTGGCGTGAGGTTGACGAAAAATCCGGCCACCTGTGGCCCAGCGGCAGCCACGCCTGTGCCCCAGCAGAAATAGGCCAACAGCGACGGGCCGATGGCTACATAGGCCAGTGCGGCCAGCAACGGCCACCCCCATTCAATGTGCAGGCCGGGGGCCACGGCCCACTCCACGCCGGTGAACAGGCCTGACCACATCAGCCCTGGCACCACTTGTGCCATCAGCCACGGGGCCCACTGGCTTCGCAGTTCGGGTGGGTCCGGGCGGTCTGCGGGTGGGCGGATCAGCAGCCAGCTGTACCACGCCCAGGTGGCGGTGGCCAGCAGCATGAGCACGTCTCCGGGCACCAGCCGCAGCGACAGCAACTGGTTCAGGTCACCCCGGGTCAGCACGGTCAGCACCCCGGTGGTGGACAGCAGCACGCCCCACCATTGCTGGCGGGCGATCTGTGCGCCGTAGAACAGCCGCCCCAGCCCCAACATGAAGATGGGCATGCTGGCCCCCACCAGTGTGACGTTGAGCGGGGTGGAAGTCTTCAGCGCCATGTACTGCAGCGCGTTGTAGCTGCCCATGCCCAGCAGGCCCAGCAGCGCCATGCGCCGCCAGTGCGTCCACAGCGGGCTGCCGCGCCTGACCACCCAGGCCGCCAGCGGCAACAGGAGCGCGAACGCCACGACCCACCGCACGAAGTTGAAGGTGATGGGCGGGATGTGTGTGGTCATCAGCCGACCGACCACAGCGTTGCCAGCCCACAGCAGGGGAGGGATGGTCAGCAGCAAGGCCGTGCGGGCGGACAGGCGGTGGGTCATGGGTTCAACCTTGAGGGCGGGGCGCAAATGTACGCCAAAACCCCTTGTGGCGAAGTCGCGCAGATGCTGCGGCATACTGCGCCACATGACATTGCAGTGTGGCGAGGGGTGTGCGGTTCGCGGGGTGCTGGTTGCGCTGGGCCTGATGCCGTTGGCAGGGGCCAGCGCACAGGGCTTGCCGTGGCGTCACGACCTGCCACCCGCAGATACCGCTGTGGCAGCGTCCGCCGATGTGCCTGAAGTTGCGCGCACAAACCGGTGGGTGTTGGGGGCGACGCTCAGCGCCATGCCGGCCTACACGGGTGGAACCGAGCGCTCGGTGGGGCTGCGCCCGGTGGTGGCGGGCCAGATCGGGCGTTGGACGGTGTCATCGTCATCGGCCCGCGGCCTGGCCAACATGGCGTTTGCCGGGGGCGTGAGCACCACCGTGGCCGAGGCCGGGCGGTGGCGGTTCGGGCTGGGAGCCCGGCTGACCAACAGTCGGCGCAGTGCCGACGATCCGGGGTTGGCTGGCATGCCCGACATCCGATCGTCAGTGGGTTTGCGCGCATCTGCCCGTTACGCCTGGGGCGATGGCTGGCGCCTGACCGGCAGCGTGCAGCAAGACCTGTTGCGTGGCCAGGGGTTGCGGGGCGTGCTCGGTGTGGGGCGGGAGCAGCCCATCGGCCTCGGCTGGGTGCTCGATGTCGGGGGTGGTCTCAACCTCGGCACCGCGCGCGCCATGCGGACGTTTTACGGTGTGCCGACCCAGGCGGTGCAGCCCGGCCGGCCGGCCTGGCAACCGGGTGGGGGTGTGGAATCCTGGTTCTGGTCGGTCGGCCTGTCCAGGGCCCTGTCGCCCCACTGGCGCGTGGCGGGCAGTGTCGGTGGCGGCACCTTGTTGGGGGACGCGGCGCGCAGCCCGTTGACGCAATCCCGCACCGGGTACATCGCACAGGTCAGCCTGGCCTACGTGGGCTGGTAGCGGCAACATTTCTGAGACAACCTGTTTTTCAACACAACGAGGACGACAACATGCCCATTTCCACCACCCAAGCCATCCAGATCAGCCAGACAGGCGGCCCCGAGGTCATGTCGCTGGTCGACGTGCCGGTGGGCGACCCCGCAGCCGGACAGGTGCGCATCGCCCATCAGGCCATTGGTCTCAATTTCATCGACGTGTACCAGCGCACCGGCCTGTACCCGCTGCCCTTGCCGCTGACGCTGGGCATGGAAGGCTCGGGCGTGGTCGAAGCGGTGGGCGGGGGGGTGACACACCTGGCCGTGGGCGACCGCGTGGCCTATGCCGCCAACCCACCCGGCAGCTACAGCCAGCGCCGCGTGATGCCCGCCATGAATGTGTGCAAACTGCCCGACGCCATCAGCTTCGAGACGGGTGCGGCCATGATGCTCAAGGGCCTGACCGCGCAGTACCTGCTCAAACGCTGCAAGCCGGTCGAAGGGCTGGAGGCGGGCGACTTCGTGCTCTTCCATGCCGCTGCCGGTGGCGTGGGCCTGATTGCCTGCCAGTGGGCCAAGGCGCTGGGCTTGCGGCTCATTGCCACGGCGGGTTCCGATGAAAAATGCCGTCTGGCGTTTGACCATGGTGCAGAGTTTGCTATCAACTACAGAACGGAGAACTTCACCTCCCGCGTGAAGGACATCACCGGTGGTCAGGGCGTGAAAGTGGTGTACGACAGTGTCGGCAAAGACACCTGGGACGGCTCGCTCGACTGCCTGCGCCCGTTCGGGCTGATGGTCAGCTTCGGCAACGCCAGCGGACCCGTGCCACCGTTTGCGCCCGGCATGCTGGGCCCCAAAGGTTCTCTGTACGTCACCCGCCAGACGCTGTTCAGCCACATCACCAGCCGCGAGCGCACACAGGCGATGGCCGACGACCTGTTCGCCGTGGTGCAGAGCGGCGCGGTGCACATCCGCATCGACCAGCGGTTTGCGCTGGCCGATGTGCAGGCCGCCCACCGCAGCCTTGAAGCACGGCAAACCACGGGCAGCACCATCCTGCTGCCCTGACCGCACGCCTGCTGCGGCGTTATTGCGCCGCTGCACCGTTGCGTTACAGTGGGTGGTATGAGTTTGCAAGATGCACCACCCACACTGCCGCCACCCAGAGGTGGCGATGGCGTGCCGACCATTTTGCAGCCCGCCCCACCGGTTGATCAGCATGTGGTCGTCAAGGGTGCCCTGGGTCGTCAGTTTGTGGGCTGGATTGCGGGTGTGTGCCTGGTGGTCGGGCTGCTGGTTGCCGGGTTGAGCCATGTGGTGCTGACCCGCCTGTTCGATGCGTTCGAACAGGCGGCTGCCGCAGAGGCTCTCAATCGCGTGCGCACGGTGCTGCAACGCGACAGCCAGGCGCTCAGCGGTGTCGTCGTTGACTATGCCTACTGGGATGACCTGTATGGCTTCATGACCGATCGAGCCGGGTCGTTCATGGACGACAACTTCACCGTCGCTTCGATGCGCAACCTGCAGGTCCACGCCGCTGTGGTGCTGGACTTGAAGGGCGAGTTGTTCGCCGTCCGGCTTTCGCAAGGTGGTCAGTTGCAGGCGGCATTGCCGAAAGATTGGTTGCCGTCACTCCAAGGGACTCACATGCTGCAAACCTGCCAGTCTGCCGGGCATGTCCTGCGCTGGGTGGGTGGCCATGCCCTTTCGGTGGCGCATGCGCCGATCCTGAACTCGGTTGCCGACCAGCCTGCCAGAGGCTGTTTTCTGCTGATCCGCCAGCTGGATGCGGCCTACCGAGCCTCGGTGGCCGAGGTGGCTGGGGTGGCGTTCAGCCTGCTGCCCGCACCCGAGTTGCCCGCAACGCAGCGGCTTTTGCCCAACGGCAACTGGTTTGCCCAGTCTGCCCTGGCACCCTGGCCTGCTTCACTGACCATCGAGCATGCGCCGGACCTGACGGATGAGCGGGCGAGCGTCATGGCCTTGCTGACGTTTGGGTTGGTGGTGCTGGTGGTTTCTGCGGTGGCCATGTTGTACGCGCTGCTGCATGTGCGGGTCATCAGGCGGCTGAGCCGCTTTTCGGCGTTGGCTGACAGCTACCGCCAGAGTGGTGACTGGATGGTGTCCTGGCCCGTTCGCGGCAGGGACGAGATCGACAACCTGGGGCATTCGTTGAACGAACTGGTCAAGCAGGTGCACTGGCAGGTAGAGCACCATGCCACGCATGACGGACTGACCGATTTGCCCAACCGCCAGGGGCTGGAGCGGGTGCTGGCAAGGTTGCCGTTTGGCATCTTCGAGCACCGCACCTACACCAGTTGCCTGCTCATGATCGACCTGGACAATTTCAAGGTCATCAACGATGGCTTCGGCCACGACGTGGGCGACGCCCTGCTGTGTCATGTGGCCACGCAGTTGCGGGCGTCGGTCCGGCAGGAAGACATCGTCGCCCGCTTGGGGGGTGACGAATTTGCCATCCTGCTGCAGGGCATTCACCGCAGTGTGGTGGACGAGTTTGTTCAACGGCTGCTGAGCAATTTGCGCGTGCCGCTGGTGCACGGTGGGTTGGAGGTGGCCACCACCGGCTCGGTGGGCTTGGCATTTTGCGACGGTGTGTCGTCGCCGGCCGAACTGATGCGACATGCCGATCTGGCCATGTACCAGGCCAAGCAGCAGGGCCGCGACATGTGCGCCCGCTTCAACGAAGGGCTCAAGGTCGAGGCCCAGCGCCGCAACATGCTGGAACAGGCGCTGCGTCAGGCTGTGCGGGACGATGCCATCCAGGTTGTGTTCCAACCCGTGGTGGACGTGGTCGCGCAGCGGGTGGTGGGCATGGAAGCGCTGGCCCGGTGGTCGCTGGAGGGCGAGGCCATTTCGCCGGGTGAGTTCATCCCGATTGCCGAGGAGGCCGGGCTGATCGGCACGTTGGGCATGCAGGTGCTCGCACGCAGTTGCACCATGGTGGCGCGCCTGCGCAAGCTGGGTCACGAGGTGCCTTGCAGCGTGAACCTGTCGATGCGCCAGTTTGCCGAAAATGACCTGCTGGTTGAGCTTCCGGCCGTTTTGCGCGCGCACGGCCTGTCCAACGCCTGCATCCGTCTGGAGATCACCGAAAGCCAGGTGGCTCAGTCCGAGGCCAACCTGACCCAAGCCATGACAGAGCTGTTCCGCCAGGGGTTCGAGTTTTTGCTGGACGACTTCGGTACCGGGCACTCTTCACTCTACCGTTTGCAGAGCCTGCCGTTCCAGACGATCAAGATCGACCGCAGTTTTGTGGTGCCCCTGGCACACGGTGACGACGTCATGGTCCGCACGGTCAGGGAGCTGGCCCGTGACCTGGACTTGCAGGTCGTGGCCGAAGGTGTCGAAACCCAAACCCAGTTGGACGCGCTGGTGGCCCTGGGCGTGCACCGGGTACAGGGTTACCTCATCGCCCGCCCGATGTCCGATGCCGCACTGCTGCACTGGTTGGGTAGCGCGCCCTACCGCAGCCGGGGCGATGCTGCCGTCGCGCCGCCGGTTTGAGCTGCTTTTGCGCCAAAAGTGTGTAAGGGCAGTGACACAATCTCGATTTCGTCAATAACGGTTCACTTGTTTTCTGTTACACCTGAACCGTGGTTTCCGGGACAGCCCCGGGGCCTTTTTCAACCAAGGAGTGTTTATGTTTCCTGAATACCGCGATCTCATCACCCAACTCAAAGGCCACGACCACCACTTCACCCGCCTGTTCGACAAGCACAACGAGCTTGACCAGAAAATCAAGAACATGGAGTCGCACATCGAGTCGGGCACCCCCCATGAAATCGAGGTACTGAAGAAAGAAAAGCTGGCCATCAAAGATCAGCTGTACGCTCACCTGAAGAAGGCGGAAGCCGCTCAGTAAGGTGCTTTTCAGTCCACAGGAACTGGACCGGTGGCAGCAGGCCATCGGTCAACCGCCACGCACGCTGCGTGTGCCGTTGGTCCTGGGGCCACAGCAGGTGGGCTCGCTGGAGCCCCAGACGTGGGAGCGTCTGTTGCCTGCCCTCGCTCAGTCGGGTTATGCGGCGGAACGCATCATTCAAAAAACAGAGCAATATTGTTATATTGAATATGCGATGAAGCCTGATTTCAATGAAAATTTTGCTCGGGTGGCTGCTGCGCTGGCACAGGCCGGTGTGGCGGGTGTCTGGCGCAATGAGTGCTTGCCGGTGCGTGCGCCCGACGGTACGCTGTGTGCCCATGTCGAGCGCGGTGTGGTCAGGGTGCTGGGCATTGCCACGCAGGCGGTTCACCTGGTCGGCTGGCGCAGCGATGGTTGCCTGTGGTTGCAACAGCGTGCCCACAACAAAGCCAACGATCCAGGTCTGTGGGACACCCTGATGGGCGGCACCGTGGCCGGTGACGAAACCCTGCAACAGACCCTGGTACGCGAAACCTGGGAAGAGGCCGGGCTGCACCTGGCCGACCTGCACGATGTCCGCTGGGGCGGGCGGTTCACCGCCACGCGGCATGTGCCCGATGGCGGTGGCGCGGGCTACATGGTCGAGGACACCCACTGGTATACCGCACGGGTGCCCGATGCCTGCGTGCCGTGCAACCAGGATGGCGAGGTCGATCATTTCGAGGCTTGGACGCCCCTGCAGGTCGTTGAAGCCATGCGGGCCGGGCGCTTCACGCTCGAGGCCTGCTGGGTGCTGTCGCAGGTGCTGATGGCCCAGGCCGAAGGTGGCTGATGTGACCCACACCGTGCCTGACCTGCCGGTGCCCCTCGTGCACGACCCCGGTACCGGCTTGCCGCAGGGGCCTTACCGCTCGTTGCTCTCGCGGGTCGAGCGCGTGGCCTTTCTGGGCTTGATGGTGGCTGCGGTGCTGTCGTTTGTGGTCGTGGCAGCGCTCGATTTCCGTTGGCATCGACACGATACGGCGACGGCATCCCAGGCCTGGGTGCAGGCGCTGGCGGTGCAGGTGGAGTCGGCGGTCGTGTTCGGTGACAGCGGCGCTGCCCAGGAAACCTTGGCCGCGGCGGCCGTCTACCCCAACGTGCTGGAGGTGCTGGTCACCGGTGTCGGGGTGGACGGCGTGCTGGCCGCGCACCCGCTTCCGTCGGGTGTCAACAGCGTGACTGCCCACCTGGCCTCATGGCCGCGTGCAGACCGCCTGTGGTCGACCGAGCTGCCTGTGTTTGGATCGGTGGTGTCGGCGGGCGAGCGGGTCGGCACAGTGCATGCCCTGATCGACCTGCGCCCCATGTGGCGTAGCGTGGTGCAGCATGCGCTCATCCTGCTGGCCACTGTCATGCTGGCCGTGATGCTGGCCGGTTGGGTGACCCGGCACCTGCTGAAAAAATTGCTGGCACCGGTGTCGGAACTGGCCGAAGCGGTGCAGAGCCTGGCGGGCCGCAACAGCTTTTCGGCCCGCATGCCGCTGCGCGCGCACGACGAAATCGGCTTGTTGACGCAGCGCATCAACCAGATGCTGGCGCACATCGAGGCACGCGACGCCCTGCTGGCAGCCAACCATGCGCAGTTGCTGGAGCTGGGGCAGCGTGCCGACAAGGCCAACCAGGCCAAGAGCGAGTTTCTGGCGCACATGAGCCATGAATTCCGCACACCACTGAGCACCATTCAGATCAGCAGCTACCTGGCATTGAAATCGGGGCTGGATGACCGGCAGCGCAGCCATGTGGACCGCATCCGCCAGGCGGCGGACCTGTTGCAAAGCCTGGTCAATGACGTGCTGGATTTTTCCAAAATCGAGGCAGGCAAGGTCGAGATCGATGCCGTGCCGTTTGCCTGGAGCGATGTGTTGCGCCAGCTGGACACCATTGTGGGTCAGCAGGCGCGTGACAAGGGCTTGCAGTTCACGGTGGGCACCGAAGGCCCGATGCCCACCCAACTGCTGGGCGACCCGGTGCGTGTGGCCCAGGTGCTGATGAACCTGGCGCACAACGCCGTCAAGTTCACCACCACGGGCGGGGTCGATGTCCACACCCAGGTACTGGGCCAGACAGGCGTGCAGCAGTGGCTGCGCGTGACCGTGACCGACACCGGTCCGGGCATCTCGGGCAAACAGATGGGGCAGCTGTTCCAGGCGTTTCACCAGCTGGGGCGGGGCACCGGTGCAGCGGTGGGGGGCACTGGGTTGGGGCTGGTCATTTCCCGGCAGTTGGTCACGCTGATGGGGGGTGACATCGGGGTGACGAGTGAACCGGGTCAGGGCAGCAGCTTCTGGTTCACGCTGCCGCTGGGCGTGCTGGCGGTGCCCAGCACACCACCAGCTGTACCGGCAACCGAGGCGGCACAACCCTTGCAGCGTCTCACGCTGTTGCTGGTCGATGACAACCAGCCTTACCGGGACGGCGCTGCCGATTTGTTGCGCCATGCGGGTGCGCAGGTGGTACTGGCCGGTAACGGCGAAGAGGCGCTGGCTGCCTTGGCGGCACAGGGCGTCGATGCTGTCCTGATGGACGTGCAGATGCCGGTCATGGACGGGTTGACGGCGGTGCGCCACATCCGCTCGCAGCCGCGCTGGGCCGACCTGCCGGTCATCGCCATGACCGCCAACGCTCGAGTCGAAGAGCGCGACCGTTGCCTGCGTGCAGGCATGACCGATTTCGTGGCCAAGCCCTTCCACGCCCCCCTGCTGTTCCGCCTGATCGTCAGCCTGTGCGGGGCTGCCCGCCAGACGCATGCGGACACGCAGTCCGCGCCGTCCGACGCACCCGATGCGATACAGTCTCCGTCAGGCAGGGGTGACACACAACATGACGGATGAACACACATGGCAGGTCAGGTCGCGCCAGCGGTGGTTGGCCTGCGCGTTGGCATTGGGCTGTCTGGGCACGGCGTGGGCGGAGCAACGGGTGTCCGAGCCGGTCGAACTGGCCGATGTGCCGTTTGAAACGCTGTTGGCCACCGAGGTCATTTCGGCATCCCGCCTTGCCACCCAGGTCAGCCAGGCACACACGGCGGTGTCGGTGGTCACGGCAGACGACATCCGTGCCCACGGCTACCGCACGCTGGCCGATGTCGTCAACAGCATGCGTGGCCTGTTTGCCACCGAGGACCGGCGTTACCACTACCTGTCCGGGCGCGGGTTCGGGGTGGGGGGCGACTTCACCAGCCGCGTCATGCTGCTGCTCGATGGGGTGGTGGTGCAAGACAACATCTACAACCAGGCCTACCTGGGGCACGATGGCATCGTCGACCTGGAGTTGGTCGAGCGCGTGGAGTACACACCCGGGCCGGGTGCCGTCACCCACGGCAACAACGCGTTGCTGGGGGTCATCCACGTGTTCACCAAAAAAGGCAGTGACATCGGTGCCACCCAGGCCGTGGCCGAATGGTTCTCGCAGGGCGGACACCGGCAGCGCCTGACGCACGGACGGCAGCTGGACAACGGCGGCAGCCTGTTGCTGTCCGCCTCGGCAATGGCAGCCCCCGGCCAGGCCAACATTTATTTCCCTTACTACGACGCGCTGGGCCTGAACGGCGGATGGGCGCGCAACCTCGACGGTGAGGCGGCCACGCGGTTCATGGCACGCTGGCAGCTCGACGGCTTGAACATCCAGGCCAACTGGTCGCGCCGCACCAAACAGGTGCCCTATCCGCGTGTGGACGACCGTTTCAACCTGTTCCGCCAGCTGGACGACTCGGCAGCCTATGTGTCAGCCGGGTATGACACCAACCTGGGCGGACAGCTCCAATCCAGCACCTTGCTGTATGCAGGCCGGTATGACGACCGGGCCACCTTCGAGTACCCGGCACCCGATCCGCAGCAGCAGTACCGCCAGAGCCGTATTCAGGGTTTGTGGTGGGGTGCGCGGCAGCAGTGGGTGTCGCGCGCTTTTGCGGGCCACACCCTGGTGTGGGGCTGGGAATACCGGCGCGACCACCGCCAGCGCTTCCGCTGGACCTACCTCAATGCCGACAGGCTGGCCACCGCACCCGCGCCGCCGGGCGAACTGGATTTCCGCAACCACATGGCCAGCCTGTTTGTGGACGATGCGTATGCCGTCACCGACCGGCTGACGCTCAGCACGGGCTTGCGCTACGACCGGCCGACCTGGCTGGATTGCGAGGTGTCGCCTTGCAAACAGCACGGTTTCCGGCCCGTCTGGAGCCCCAGGTTGGGGTTGAGTTATGCGTTGTCGCCGCAAACGACGGTCAAGCTCTCGCATTCCAGCGGTTTCCGTTTGCCCAATGCCGACGAATTGCCTGGCGGCGGGCGTGACACCCGCTTGCGCACCGAACGCCTGGGCCTGGTCGAGGCGCTGGTGCAACACCAGGCCGCGCCAGGGCTGCGCTGGCTGGCATCGGCTTACCGCTATCGCCTGCGCGATGTCTATGCCTGGGACGATGCCACCGGTGATGCCATGTATGACGCCCAGACCCGCATGACGGGCGCTGAGGGCCAGGTCGATTGGCAAACCCCCGGTCAACTGCGCATGCGTGCCAGCGTGGCTTGGCAGCGCGCGGTCGACCAGGCTGGGGTGCGGGTGGTCAATGCCCCCCAATGGCTGGCCAAATGGCAGATGTCGGTGCCCTTGGCCGAGGGCAACTGGCGTCTGGGGGCGGACTACCAGTGGGTGGGTTCGCGGCTGACCAGCCCCCTGCGCGACGGTGACGGTGCGGTGGTGGCCGCGCCGCGCGCGCTGGGGGCCTACGGCATCTGGCACCTCACGCTCACGTCACAGCGTCGCTGGTTGGGTTGGTCGTTTGCGGGTGGGGTGCGCAACGTCTTCAACCGTCGCCATGAAACGGCGATGGCGCGGTCCAGCCCGTCGCAAAGCCCCAGCGGCGTGGTCTTCGATGCGTTCGCGGTGGGCGAACGTTCGGTGTGGGTCCAGTTCACGTACGACCACTGGAACTGACCATGCGCAAACACTTGTGGGCAGTCATCGGGGGCTTGTGGTGGGGTGCACTGTGTGCACAGCCCACCGGCCTGCCCACGCCCACGCCGACGGCCCTGGCACCGGTGCCCGAAGCGACCATGAAGGCGCACTATGTGCTCAACGTGATGCGTTACGTGGCCTGGCCGGGCGAAAGCTTCCCGCTGCCGGCCAGCCGGTCACTGACCCTCTGTGTGCTGGGGCAGGATGCCCTGGGTACGGTCGATGCCCTGTTGGCACTGGAAGGCAAGCGTGGCAGTCAGGTGCCCCAGGTATCGGTGCTGCGGGCGCAGGGTGTGCGCGGTTTGCAGGGCTGCCATGCGGTGTTCGTGGCTGAAAGCGATGCCCACCGCATGGATCACATCATCGCCACGCTGGGCAGCCTGCCGGTGCTGGTGGTGACCGACGCGCCGGTTGCACCCGGGGCCACCGTGGCACTGGCCATTGACAACCGCCGGATGGTCTTCGACATCGACCTGACCCGTGCGAGGGCCAGCCAATTGCAGGTCAGCTCCAAACTGATGCAGCTGGCACGCACCACGCGCTGACGCCTGTCCCGGCATCTGTCGCAGCGGCTTTCGCAGCAGGTGTTGCAGCACCCATCAGCGCGATCGGCGCACCCGCAGGATTTCGTCCACGATGAGGCAGATGGCCCCCAGCGTGATGGCGGCATCGGCCAGGTTGAACGACGGGAAGTGCCCGCCCCTGAACATGGGCGACAGCCAGGCCCAGTGGAAGTCCAGGAAGTCCACCACGTAGCCGTGCATCAGGCGGTCGGCCACGTTGCCCACGGCCCCGCCCATCAGGCTGCTGACGGCAAACGCAAACAGTTTCTGCCCCGGGTGGCTTTTCAGCATCCACAGCATGAAGCCCACGGCCACCACGCCAATGCCGGTGAAGAACCAGCGCTGCCAGCCGCCCGCGTCGGCCAGGAACGAAAACGCCGCGCCGTGGTTGTGCACGCGCACGATGTTGAAAAACGACGTGATGGTGGTGCTGTCACCCAGCTGGTAGTAGCCCAGGATCAGCGTCTTGGTGAACTGGTCCAGCACCGCCACGATGGCGGCCCACGCCAGCCAGGGCAGCATGCTGGCCCCCGTTGACGACCCGCCCGCCGCCACCGGCTTCGCGCTGCTCGTGCGTTTGCGTGTGGCCATGGTCAGGCCGCCGTGCGTGTTTCACCCGCGCCGTGCAGGTTGCTGGTGCAGCGCCCGCACAGGCCGGGGTGGTCGGCGTCGTGGCCCACGTCGTCACGGTAGTGCCAGCAGCGTTCGCATTTTTGATATTTTTGTGCTTCGACGCTTATGTGTATTGAGTTTCCAGCTATCAGGTTCACGCTGGAGGTGATGGTTACAAACTTCAGGTCGTCCCCCAGGCTGGCCAGCACGGCATGGTCTTCGCTGGGCACCGTCAGGTTCACATGGGCCTGCAGCGACGAGCCGACTGCACCGGTGGCGCGCACGGTTTCAATTTCCTTGTTCACCAGGTTGCGGATCTCGCAAATGCGCTGCCATTTGGTCAGCAGGCCTTCGCTGGTCGCATCCGGTACCGGCCAGGTTGCGTAGGTTTCCATGAAGATGGATTCGCTGTGCGGCGCATCGGTCTGGCCCATGAAGCCCCAGGCCTCTTCGGCGGTGAAGCTGAGGAACGGTGCCATCCAGCGCACAAACGCATGGGTGATCTGGTACAGCGCGGTCTGGGCGCTGCGCCGTGCCAGCGACTTCGGCGCGGTGGTGTAAAGCCGGTCTTTCAGCACGTCGAGGTAGAAGCCGCCCAGGTCTTCGCTGCAATAGAGCTGCAGCTTGGCCACCACGGGGTGGAACTCGTACTTCTCGTAGTGCGCCAGCACCTCGGTCTGGAACTGTGCGGCGCGGGCCAGCGCGTAGCGGTCGATCTCCAGCAGGTCTTCGGCGGCCACGGTGTCGGTGGCCGGGTCGAAGTCGGAAATGTTGGCCAACAAAAAACGCAGGGTGTTGCGGATGCGGCGGTAGGCGTCCACCACGCGGGCCAAAATTTTGTCGTCAATCCCTAAGTCACCCGAGTAGTCGGTGGAGGCGCACCACAGGCGGATGATTTCGGCGCCCATTTTTTCGCTGATGGTCTGCGGGGCCACCACGTTGCCCACGCTCTTGCTCATCTTGCGGCCCTGGCCGTCCACGGTGAAGCCGTGGGTCAGCAGGCCTTTGTAGGGTGCGCGCCCGTACATGGCACAGGCGGTCAAGAGCGAGGAATGGAACCAGCCGCGGTGCTGGTCGTGGCCCTCCAGGTACAGGTCGGCTTCGCAGCCCTCGTTGTGGGCGTGGGCCAGGCTGCCGTCGGCACGGCACTGGCCGTGGCTGCCCTTGAGCACGGTGGTGTGTGTGGTGCCAGAGTCGAACCACACTTCCAGGATGTCGGTACTTTTTGTGTAGCTGGCAGGGTCCGCTGCATCATTGATGCGGCCCAGAATGTCTGCAACCGTCAGCTTGCTCCAGGCCTCGATGCCGCCTTGCTCCACCACGCTCGCGGCCAGGTCCACGATCTCGGGTGTGCGCGGGTGCGGCTCGGCCGTGTCCACGTGCAGCAAAAAGGGCAGGGGTACGCCCCATGAGCGTTGACGGCTGATGCACCAGTCGGGCCGGTTGGCAATCATGTCGCGCAGGCGGGCACGGCCGTTCTCGGGGAAGAAACCGGTGTCGTCAATGGCAGCCAGCGCCAGTTGGCGCAGGGTGTGCGGCGCTTTGTCGGTGGTGAAAATGCCGTCGCCTTCGTCCATGCGCACAAACCACTGGGCGGCGGCGCGGTAGATGACCGGGGTTTTGTGCCGCCAGCAGTGCGGGTAGCTGTGGGTGATGGTTTGCGTCGCCATCAGGCGGCTGTTGTCGCGCAGCGTGTCGATGATGACGGGGCAGGCCTTCCAGATGTTCATGCCGCCGAACAGCGGCAGCTCGGCTTCGTACTGGCCGTTGCCCTGCACGGGGTTGAGGATGTCGTCGTAGGCAAAGCCGTTGGCCACGCAGCTGTTGAAGTCGTCCACACCGTAGGCGGGAGACGAGTGCACGATACCGGTGCCATCATCGGCCGTGGCGTAGTCGGCCAAAAACACGGGCGACAGGCGGTTGAAGCCTTCGTGCACATGTGCCAGCGGGTGGCGGAAGTTGAGCTTGTCCAGCTTGGCACCTTTGGCGTGGGCAATGATGGTGCCCTCCAGCCCGTAGCGTGTCAGGCATTTTTCCACCAGCGTTTCGGCCAGGATCAGCAGGCCCTTGGGCGTGTCCACCAGCGCGTATATCAGTTCGGGGTTCAGGTTGAGCGCCTGGTTGGCCGGGATGGTCCAGGCGGTGGTGGTCCAGATGACCACAAAGGCTTCTTTGGTCAGGCCATGCAGGCCGAAGGCGGCGGCCAGTTTGTCGGGCTCGGCACAGGGGAAGGCCACGTCCAGCGTCTGGCTCTTTTTGTCCTGGTATTCGATTTCGAATTCGGCCAGGCTGGAGCCGCAGTCAAAGCACCAGTACACGGGCTTCAGGCCCCGGTACACAAAGCCGCGCTCCATCACGCGTTTGAAGGCGCGGATTTCGTTCGCCTCGGTCGCAAAGTCCATGGTGCGGTAGGGGCGGTCCCACTGGCCCAGCACGCCCAGGCGTTTGAAGTCGGCCATTTGTTGCGCGATCTGTTCGGTGGCAAACGCGCGGGCTTTGGCCTGCATGTCGTCGCGGCTCAGATTGCGGCCGTGAAGCTTTTCAATGGCGTTTTCAATCGGCAGGCCGTGGCAGTCCCAGCCGGGGATGTACTGCGCGTCCAGTCCCTTCAACTGGCGGGCCTTGACGATCATGTCCTTCAGCACCTTGTTGACCGCGTGGCCGATGTGGATCTGGCCATTGGCGTAGGGCGGGCCGTCGTGCAGGATGAACTTCGGAGCCCCTTCCCGCGATTGGCGCAATTTGTTGTACAGGTCTTTGTCTTCCCAGCCTTTCACCCAGCCCGGTTCGCGCTTGGGCAGGTCGCCGCGCATGGGGAAGGGGGTGTCAGGCAGGTTCAGGGTGGCGCGGTAATCGGCTTTGGCGGCCTCGGAGGCCTTGGAGGTGGAGTCGGACATGGTGTGAAGGGGCGCAGCGTTGACGGGCTCGGCCCGGCCGCATGGGGCACGGGGTGGATGGGGTGGGTGGGCCGTGAACCCCTGTGCGGCCCGACACCGGGCCAGCACGCAGGGCATGCGGTGGGGCGAGTGCCCCGGAAGGTCAGCTTTGAATTCGGTCGCGCGTGGTCTGGCGACGGGTTTGGGTGTGTGTTTGCGTCGCGGCAAATGCACTTGAGGCAAACCACGCACGTGCATCGGCGCAGTCCTTTGCAATGCCGCTGGTCAGGGCATCCAGACTGTCGTACTTGCGTTCGTCATGCAATTTGTGCAGCAGGTCCACGCGGATGATTTTACCGTAGGCCTCCCGGTGGCCGTTCACCAGAGGCCACTGCGCAGCCATGTCCGCAGGCCAGTCCAGGCAGTGGGTTTCCAGCAGCACGCGCCCGCCATTGACATCGGTCGGGTCGAGGGAGGGCCTGACGCCCAGGTTGGCCACGCCGATGAGGGGGGGTGCCTTGGGGTCGGGATGCAGACCGTGGACATGCACCGCAAAGATGCCGCTGGCGGCTGGCTTCCAATGCGAAAAACGCAGGTTCAGGGTCCTGAACCCATCTCCTTTTCCAGGCTCGCTGGCACCCAGTTCACGCCCGAGCTTGCGCCCGTGCACCACATGGCCCGAGATGCTGTACGGCCTGCCCAGCAAGGCGGCCACACTGCTCATGCGGCCTTCGGTCAGTGCTTCGCGAACGGCGGAACTGGACACGCGCAGGCCGTGGACTTCGTAGGACTGCATGCGGGCCACATCGAAGCCCTGTGCCTCGCCGGCAGCGTCGAGCATGGCGTAGTCACCCACGCGCCCTTTGCCGAACCGGAAGTCGTCGCCGACCAGCACGTAGCGCACGTCCATGTCGGCCAGCAGGGTGTCGTCAATGAAGCTGTCTGCCGGTTGGCCGGCCAGCCGGGCGTTGAACGGCAGCACCACGCATTCATCGACGCCGCAGCGGGCCAACTCCAGCAGCTTGTCACGCAACGTCGCGATGCGTGCGGGTGCCAGTTCGGGCTTGCGGTGCAGCGCTGCAAAGTAGTCTCGCGGGTGCGGCTCGAAGGTCATGACGCAACTGGGCACGCCACGGTGGCGGGCCTCGTTGTTCAGCAAGGCCAGCATCGCCTGGTGGCCACGGTGCACGCCATCGAAGTTGCCGATGGTCAGGGCCCGACCGCCAGCGGGCAGTTGATGAACGCCTCGGTAAATTTTCATGTGGACGGGGTCGGTGAGAAGCAGTTTGGGGTTCAACAGTGTGTGCAGACGCGATATTGACACATCGATGGTCACGACACTGCTCGTTCAGCGCCAGAGCGTGCACCTTCGGGTGGGCTCGCTTGCCAGTGTGCAGCAGTTGGCATGCAGCAAATGGCGTGCTGCGATGGATGAGCAGCTGCTGATGAGCAGCTATTGATAGTGCCGCGATGTGCCGAGATGGGCCGCCTTGATGCAAAATGCCCGCTCAAGGTGCTGGTGGCCTGCGCTTGCGCAGCCAACCAGCGTCGATTGTTGTCCTCTATCGTTTGTTGCATGACCGATGTGATGCCCACGTCCGATCCGACCCAGCCGAAGCCCTCAGCCGCCTCGGTCGGTGACGCGGCTGCGTTGCAGGCGCTGTTCCGCACGGTGGCCAACGAGAGCCGCAACGTCATCCTGGTCAAGGACTGGCACGGCCGGTTTCTGTATGGCAACAAGGCGCTGGCGGACTTGTATGGCACCACCCCGGAGGACCTGATCGGCAAAGACGACGGTGCGTTCAATCCCAACCGGGAGCAGGTGGCGTTCTACCTTCGCAATGTGCAGGACATCATGCGCAGGGGGCAGCCAGAGGTGGTGTACGAAGATGCCACCGATGCCAGAACCGGCGAGGTGCGGCATTACCAGTCTTTCAAGAAGCCGCTGCGCGATGCTGACGGCAATCTGCAGATTCTGGTGATTGCCAACGACATCACCGATGTGAAGAACGCCCAGGAGCGCGTCGAGAAAAGCGAACGTCATCTGCGCGATGTGCAGGCCATCATTGGCGAGGGCGTGTGGGAGTGGTCGGTCGCCAGCAACCGGGTGCGGCACAACAGCCGGTGGGCCGAGTTGCTGGGGCTGGATGTCGCTGTGACCGAGCACGGCATGGACGTGATGGCCGCCATGGTCCATCCGGACGATGTGCAAAGCCAGCTCGCCGCGCAGGATGTGTGCCTGCTGTTGGGACGTCCTTACAGCCACGAGTTCCGCGTGGTACGCCCCGACGGCAAAGAATTGTGGGTGCTCGACCGTGGCGATGTGGTCGAGCGCGATGCCAACGGCGTGGCCGTGCGCATGGTGGGCAGCATGGCCGACATCACCCCGCGCAAACTGGCGGAACAGGCGCTGCTGGACGAGCGCAAACGCATCGAACTGCTGAACGAAGACATGCAGCAGACCCTGCAGATGGCGCGCGCCATGGCACGTGAGGCGACCGAGGCCAACCGTGCGAAAAGCGATTTTCTGGCCAACATGAGCCACGAAATCCGCACGCCCATGAACGGCATTCTGGGCATGTCGCACCTGCTGCTCGAGACCGAACTCTCGGCCGACCAGCGCGAATATGCGCAGGCCATCAAAGCCAGTGGCGAAGGCTTGCTTGCCATCATCAATGACATCCTCGATTTTTCGAAAATCGAGGCCGGCATGCTGGAGTTGGAGTACGTCGACTTCCACCTGGATGACCTGCTGGCCGATGTGTCGGCGCTGGTCAATGTGCGTGTCCGGGAAAAAGGGCTGGCGTTTTACCGGTATGTCGATGGGGTCATTCCCACCAGGCTCAACGGCGCGGTGGTGCGCCTGCGGCAGGTCTTGCTCAACCTGGTGGCCAATGCGGTCAAGTTCACCAGCAGGGGGTCGGTCACCATCACGGTGAGCCAGGTGGCCGAGTACCCCGAAGGCATTTGTCTGCGGTTCGAGGTGCAGGACACGGGCATCGGCATCAGCGATGCCGATGCGGCCCATCTGTTCCAGCCGTTCCGTCAGGTCGACGCGTCCACCAGCCGCAAGTACGGCGGGACGGGCTTGGGCCTGTCCATCAGCAAGCGGTTGGTCACGCTCATGTCCGGGCAGATCGGGGTCAACAGCGCACCCAACCGGGGCTCAACGTTCTGGTTCGAGGTGCCGTTGCAGGTGGTGCAGGTTGCTGACACCCCGCTGCCCGCCCAGGTGGCGCAGGCTGTGCCCGCTGCAGATGTGAAAACTGTTGCTGAAACGGTTGCTGAAGTGGTTGCGCCCACTTCGCCCACGCCAGCGGCACCGGTGCAGTTGCAGCCGACGGTTGTGCCTGCCAGCGGCCTGCCCGCTGGTGAGGCAGCTGGCGGCGTGGGTGAACGTGCTGCAGGCGCGCCGTCCGGTGTGCTGAATCTGTTGCTGGTGGAAGACAACGCCATCAACCTGGCGCTGGCCAAGGCCCTGTTGGGGCGCATGGGGCACACGGTGACGGTGGCTGTCAATGGTCAGGAGGCGCTGAAGGCGTTGGCCGAACGCCGCTTCGATGCCGTGCTGATGGACTGCCAGATGCCGGTGATGGACGGTTTCGAGGCCACACGCTGCATCCGTGCTGGTGAGGCCGGGGTGCTGCAGCCCGGCATACGCATCATCGCCATGACGGCTAACGCCATGGTGGGCGACCGCGAGCGTTGCGAAGCCGTAGGCATGGACGACTACGTCGCCAAACCCATCAACGTCAACCTGTTGAAGGCCGCGCTGTCGCGCATACCGGTACCGTAGCAGTCAGCCTGCTGCGGGCCGGTATGCCAGGGTGGCGATCGGGTTGATGGGTCAGGCAAACACGCCTGCGGTCTCCTGCATGCCCTCGCTGACGGCGCCCAGATGGTGCAGCGTGTCGCCAAAGGTCATTTCCATCTGGGTCAGGGTTTTGAAGTAGTGGCTGACGATGTATTCGTCGGTCACGCCGATGCCGCCGTGCATCTGAACAGCCTGCTGGCCCACGTAGCGCATGCTTTGGCCCAGCTGCACCTTGGCACGTGCGATGGCCAAGCGGCGTTCATCGTCCGGGGCATTGAGTTTGAGCGTGGCGTAGTAACTCATGCTGCGCGCCAGTTCGACCTGCATCTTCACATCGGCCAGGCGGTGGCGCAGTGCCTGGAAGCTGGCAATCGCCACGCCGAACTGCTTGCGGGTGTTGAGGTAGTCGGTCGTCAGCGTCAGGGTTTTGTCCATCACGCCCACGGCCTGTGCGCACAGCGCGGCCGTGCCCACGTCAACCGCCTGCTGTAGCGCCCGCAGGCCGTCGCGCGTCAGCAGTGTGGCGGGTGTATTGGCCAGGGTGAGGTTGGCGGCGCGGCTGCCGTCCTGGCACAGGTGGCCTGCGCAGCTGGCACTGCTGGCTCCACGCTCGACCAGGAACAGCGCCAGGCTGCCCTCGAGCATGGCAGGGACGATCCACGCATCCGCCTGGTCCCCGGCGGGCACCATGTTTTTGCTAGCTGTCAGTGCATATGAATCAAGAGCTGGCGTGCATTTTGATTCACATTTTTCAAGCCGATACCGTGCGCCGCGTTCCTGGTGGGCCAGCGTCACCAGCGCCTCGCCCGAGGCGATGCGGGGCAGCCACCGGGCCTGCACCTCGGCCGGGGCATGCTGGGCCAGCACGACGGTTGCTATGTGGCTGTGCATCAGCGGCTCCAGCACCAGGCCACTGCCCAGTGCCTCGTGGGCCACCATGGCGTCGACAAAGCCCAGGCCCATGCCGTCGTGCGCTTCGGGCACCAGCAGGGCGGT
>ERZ761609.747-NODE-747-length-34749-cov-19.651899_pt1 | contig 34749 bp, 34 predicted proteins | sample MGYA00511163_ERZ761609 | MGnify/ENA primary metagenome ERZ761609 (study PRJEB28899, sample SAMN02445070) | bioreactor sludge metagenome | biome: EBPR sludge | place: Australia: Brisbane, Thorneside Wastewater Treatment Plant | collected 2011-12-16 ...
TGGGTTGATAGCTGATGTTGAACTGTTTGCTTAAGAAGGCAGTGTGATCTTTGATGGGGATACTTTGCCTTACACCACCACCTAAAATGATTTGAGGGGTAAGAAAATATTTACTATAAAGATAGACTTCAGGCAACGCAACTGATTGCTTACTTGACTCGGATTGGATGGGGTAAGCGTCACCTATTGCATAATCATATTCAGGAAAAGTTCCCTCGAAATTTGAATTTTTATAATCATAGCTGATGCCAGTTTTTATTTCGATTTTATCTGCAAAGTGGTGATAGTTGATGGAGGTATATAAGTCCTGCATGGCTAAATCCAAGTTGATGGTGCTGAAGTTATAATAGCCATTGGAGAAGCTTAGCCCATTATTAAATGATAGTTCTCCGTTTTTCATTCTGCGTCTATAATTTGCAACAGTAAAGTTTCTTGTTTTTTGTTGGTTAAAAATTCCTGATGCAGTGGGTTGCTTAAGTTGAAACTGATAAGATTCTCTGAGACTATAGTTAAAAAGCTTTATTACTGATTGTTCATTGGGTCTCAAAAAATAATGGATACCTAGGTCAACTGAGTTGAACTTTTTCAATTGCTCCAATGCACTTTTATTTATTGATTTAAGGAGTGCTGAAGGTTGGTAATTGCTAAACGCGGTTAGCGAGGATTTTTTCCCCATTGGACGTTGCGTGTAAAGTCCCATACTGGCCAGTGTTAATGAAAGGGTGTTGATTGTTTTTTTTGGAATAACTTCATCTGTTTGGAGTGCGATCAATCCTGAGGAGGTGTTTCCAAATTCAAGTGGAGGGTTACCAGGAAATACCAAAACCTCCTTGATAAGTGCCGTATTGAAAATACTAAAAGTGCCAATACCATTCAGTTGGGAATAACGAACCGCATCGTTGATGGGAACATTGTTCAAAAATATGCCTGTCTCTACAGGGCTGCTACCCCGTAAACTAATGTTTGCAGACTCATCAGTAGTGGTGGCTGAAGGAGAGGAACTTACAGCAAGAATTGGATCCGCTTTTGCACTTGGATTAGTGTAGATCTCCAGTTTTTTTATTTTCCTCTGTGTGAATTCTTCTGCTATCAATCTTTCTGCTTTTACCACCACTTCTTGCATTTCCATTTTGCCAGATTCAAGATGGATGAGATAATGGGTATGAGTAGAAATGAAGAATTGTTTTTCCTTAAATCCTATAAAGCGAACCACCAGCGTATCATTCTTGTCAGCTGGCAAAGTGAAGAATCCGTCCGGATTAGTAATTGTTCCCATAGTTGGATTTTGTTTATGAAACACATTAGCTCCGGGTAGTGATTCTCCGTTGTTATCCGTCACTTGCCCAGTGATAGTTTGTGAGAAGGCCATCCAAGGACTCAAACAAAAGATGATTAGTGTAAGGAATTTCATCTCGGGTTAATTTGATGCTTACAAGGCTTTGGGAAGAAGGCCTTGTTTTACCCACATAAAATCAGGTTCTATTTTTAATGCTTTCTCAAATAATTGCCTTGCTTTTTCCTTTTCTCCTTTTTTCAAATAGGCTTGTCCGGCAAATGCTAAGGCATCCAAATACAACCAATTGTTGTCAAGTTGATTAGGTTGTGACTCATATAGCTGTAAGCATTTATTGTACGAAGAGATGGCCTCGTCCAGGTCACCACCAAACATTTCCGGAGTGAAAAATTTTGAATTGGCATACAACTTCATCACGAGAGGAGATTGTGGTGATTGTTCTTTTGCTTTTTCAATGAGGTTAGAGCTTTTGGAGCCCAGAAACATCCCCATCATTGAACTATAGGCTATTTGGAGGCCGTAAACAGCTGAGAGGAGGGCTTTGGGTTCGCCCCAACCTTTGTTGGCTTTAATAATTGCTTCCAGGTTATCGACTGTTTCATCATAGTAGTCATCAAACATATCCTCATCCTGATCGGCCATGGTAGCCGCAAGTAACCCGTATTGAGATAGTGCCAACTCGAATTGAGTTTTCTTATCATCTTTTGCAGCAAACTTTTTTTCATTTACTTCTTTTTTCCAAATCTCTTTTTGCGTGGAGTTGATGTAGGCATGATAGGAAGAGGGGTCTCCCTGAGCCAACCCAGGGAGACAGGAGAGCGTAAAAACAAATAGTAATAATGGCCTGTTCATAATTGATAAGTGTTTTGAGTGTTCCTATGATTTCACCAAATTCATTTCAATGGACTTCATCCATTTGTTACCATCGGGAGAATACTCGCCCAGTTCGTACCATGTCTTTTTCACCGGATCCAGCGTGATGGAATATTTTACCTTACCGCCTGTTGGCATCTCAAAACCCCATTCAAATTTGTTTTCGCCCAATACTTTGAAGTAGGCATCCGTTGCGTATCCTTCTTTCAGGTAGGACCGGAATTTGAATGCTTGCGCGGTTGGATCGAAGTGGATCAAGGCCAGCGCATTGAAAGTGATCTGATCATTTTCGTGTCCGATTCCTTCAATAGAAAGTACTACGCCATCCAGTTCCCATTGGATGTGTTCTGTCTGGTTTAAAGTCTGTGGACCGTTAGGGGTTTGCACCACGGCAGTGCCTTTCCAATCGCCAACAAAATAGGCGAGCTTTTTCATTTCCGATTTGCATTGCTGTGAGTAATCGCGTGGTTGTGCCATCAATGTGGTGCCTGCGAAAAGTAAGATGATTGTTGTGAGTGTTTTCATAATTGTAAACTGGTTTATATTATAAACTAAATGAATAAAAAAATTATTTATTGATATACTGTTTCAACGAATTGACATAATCTTCAAATGCTTTGATTCCTTTTTTTGTGATACTACAGGTGGTAAGTGGCATTTTTCCTCTAAACGATTTATTCACATCGATATAACCAGCGGTGGACAGTTTATCGATTTGTACACTTAAGTTACCTGCTGTTGCCCTGGTTTTTTCTTTTATAAAAGTAAACTCTGCCGACTCCACGCTGATGAGTAAAGACATAATGGCCAGTCTCAATTGAGAGTGCAGGAGAGGATCTAAGTCTTTAAACATTTTTTTTCCTTGTCGCTTTTAGTAAATATCCGGGGATTAAGTAGCCACAGGTTATCGCCACACCTCCGATTAAAAATTGATTGACAGGACTCACCATGAAACAAATAATACCAAAAACATAAAAACTTATTCCACCCCATATTAACGGTTTGAATTTAAGCATGATGCCGGTAACAAAAGTAGGCAATGCAGTAATGATCAGGATAAGCGGATTGACCTGAAAGTTCAGTTTATTCATAAATGCAATAACGGGTAGAATACAAATACCAAAGGCAATCCATAGCCACATGTTTACCCTATCCAAGTGACTTGTCCTGCGTTCTTTTCTTCCCTGACGGGCGCCATATACCATGGAAATCACCCAGGCAGGAATGGCGATTAGCCAGATGAGTTGAGGGTTTGGGATGTCAGAGAATTGGATCATGTAATACATGCCCAAATTAGCGGCAACCACTACCCAACCCCACAGGATAAGGTAGAAGCTATTGCTGCTCATGTTGCCATGTGCCTGCCTGATCATCGACTGGATTAAATCCAGACTCTGTTGGGGTGAAAGGTTGTCGGTTTCTTGTGTCATTTCATCTCATTTTAAGTAAATGCGCTTTTTTGGGCATAAAAACCATGTTTTGCATTGCCCTACTCTTCTTTAACGTAATAAATGTAAAGTAGTTTATGTTATAAACCAAATTTATATAAAATCTTACAGAAGATTGGCGATGCTATTTAGGCTCTCTAAACACTACTCCTCCCTTCATCACAAACTCCACGCTCTTAAATTGAGTTAAGTCGCCCAACTGATTTCCTTTAACAGCGATGATGTCTGCATACTTTCCTTCTTTTATGGAGCCTACCTTATCTTGCCATTTGAGTAATCTGGCCGCCTCAATGGTAGCAGACTGAATGGCCTGCATGGGAGTCATGCCATACTTCACCATATAGGGCAGTTGTTTGGCGTTCCACCCATGGGGATATACGCCACTGTCGGTACCATACGCTATTTTTACTCCGGCCGCCACCGCTTTTTTAAAACCACTGCGTTGCGCTTCCGTGGTTTCTTCATTTTTCCTCAAATACTCTGCTGGCCAACCTTCTATTTTCCCTACCTCGGCTATATAGTCTCCATTGTAAATGTCGGCCACCAAATAAGTACCTTGCTTTTTCATCATCGCAATTCCATCATCATCGATGAGCGACCCATGCTCGATAGATTGCACACCTGCACGCAAAGCATTTTTGATTCCTTCGGCACCATGCGCGTGTGATGTTACCTGTGCACCATACTTGGCAGCTTCACTGACGGCTGCTCTTAATTCTTCTTCTGAATATTCCGGAACACCCGGCTTAGTGCCGCTGGTAAGTACTGCACCGGTAGCCATTATTTTTATAAAGTCAGCACCACCGTTCAATAGTTCTCTTACTTTTTGTTTTACTTCAACCACAGAATTGGCAACACCAAACCGCATCGTTGGAGGCAGGATAATATCATGGGCAATACCAGTAATGTCTCCGCTGCCACTGGAGGTGGTCACATATGTTCCTGCCGCCTGCATACGCGGTCCCGGGACGGTTCCATCGTTAATGGCATCGCGGAGCGCAGCATCGGTGAATACTCTCCAGGTGCCCACATCTCTCACCGTAGTAAAACCAGCCATCAGTGTTTTCTTTGCATTGCGCACTCCCTCGAATGCATATTCTGCCTCAGACTTTTCCAATGGGCCTGCGGGACTGGGTGATTGAAGATCCACAAGGTGGGTGTGGCAGTCAATAAGGCCAGGTGTAACCAGAAACCCTGAAAGGTCTATAACAACTGCCTCTTTGGGATAAGTTGTATTGAATGGTCTTACCGATTCAATTATTTCTCCACGTATAAAAATTAACTGATCCTTAGTAATCGTACCATTTTCTGTATCTACCAGACTTCCCGCTTTAATAATGGTAAGCTTTTGTGCTTCCTGACAAAGTGCAAGTGCAGGAATGAAAAAGCCTAAAAGAAATATACGTCTGATGGAATTCGTCATATTCATTTGGTTTCAATAATCATTTGGTTTCAATAATTCGAAGATACTCTAATCGGTCGTGTAACACATATTTTCATTCCAGGCAAATTTTGGTACTTTGGGCTCTCATTTCAACAAAAAATTAGCATGAAATTTATATATCAACTCACCCTGTTTTGCGCAGCCCTTTTCCTTGCGCCTCTTGCCCTATTTTCACAAGCCAAATCAGATACCATTCCAAAGGGAGAGGTCTCTATTACAAATCAGACCGTTCGTATTGACGGGAAAGTCATCAATTACAAGGCGATAGCCGGAACAATGTTGTTGCGCAACAACGATGACGAACCCATTGCTTTGCATGGGTTTACAGCCTATCTCAAAGACGGGGTTACAGACGCAAAGACAAGGCCGATCAGTTTTGTATTTAATGGTGGCCCTGGCTCTTCTTCCATTTGGTTGCATATGGGTGTAATTGGCCCCAAGCGCGCTGTGGTGAATGATCCTGGGTTTACTCCTGCAGCACCCTATACATTAGAGGACAACAATGCATCCATTTTGGATGTGTCGGATATCGTGATGATGGATCCCATCGGAACGGGTTTGAGTCATGCTGTTGGTAAGGCCAAGAACAAAGATTTTTGGGGAGTGGATCAGGACATACGAATGATCAGTCAGTTCATCAGGCAGTTTGTAAATGAAAATGATCGATGGAACTCACCCAAGTATTTGATTGGCGAAAGTTATGGTACGTTTCGCAATGCAGGGGTAATGCACTACCTGCAGCAAAATATGGGTATGTCCGTGAATGGTGTAGTCATGGTATCGGCTGTATTTGATCTTCGTACTTTGGTTTTTGCTCAGGGTGATGATATTTCGTATGTGATGAATTTGCCCACCTATGCAGCGACAGCGTGGTACCACGACAAAGTACCCAACAAACCGGCAAGCCTTGCAGCCTTTATTCAGGAGTCGCGTGAGTTTGCAAAAGGGGAATACACTACAGCCTTAATGGAGGGTGACGGATTGGTAGGAGAGGCGCGTAAAAAGATTGCTGAACGTCTTTCTTACTTTACAGGACTTAGCCTGGAGTACCTGGAAAGAGCAGATTTAAGAGTGAGACAGCCTGAATTTACAGAGGAGTTATTGCGTGACCAACGCAAAACAGTAGGTCGTTTGGACTCGAGATTTACGGGTATTAATCAAGATCCTTTGAGCCAATATTCTGTTTATGATCCACAGAGCGCAGCCATAAGCCCTGGCTATACGGCTATGTTCATGGATTATTTTTACAACACTTTAAAAGTGAATAAGGAAAGTACTTACTATACATCTGCTTATGGACGACAAGGATTTGATTGGGATTGGGACCATGCCATCAATGGAGCGGGATTTCCAACACCTCCTAATACAGGAACGGACATGGCACTGGCGATGTCAAGAAATCCATACATGAAGGTGCTTATTCTAAATGGTTACTACGATTTGGCCACACCTTTTTATGGTGTTGAATATTCAATCGATCATTTGGGATTGGAGAAAGATATCAAAAAGAATATCATCATGAAATATTATGAAGGCGGTCACATGATGTATACACACCGCCCTTCATTGGAAAAGTTCAAGAAAGAAACTGCTGAATTTATTTTGCAGACGAGTAAGCATTAGGCTGAATCTGGATGCTAGATTCTGGAATCTAGCATCCAGATTCTAGAATCTAGAAAGCATCATGCCAGTGACCATGCTCGTATGACCATACCTTGCCGGGAGGGGCTTCACCACTAGGAGGGGCGGAGGGTGTAAATCCCTGACCCTGCGCTTCCGCGTTGGTGTTTGCATCGTTGATATAATATCCAACTATTCCGATGGCCAATAAAGCAATCAGAATACCGGTGATAATAAAGGCTTGATTCATGCCACGATTGGATGTCTCATTATCCATGTGACAATTTTTATATTTTTTCCCACTTCCGCAGTGACAGATATCGTTTCTATTTAGCTTTTGCATAATCTCAAAGGTTTGAATGATTGTAAGTTAAAAAATATCCTTGAAAACTGAATGCCGCTGAAATAAATGGCAATTACTTGTTCTTAGCTAGTTTTCTGATAAGTATTTTAATGGAATCTCATTTCCGGTTCGTTCACTATCATAGATCCAGTTGAGAATCCACCATCGCTCACCATCAAAGTAAAGTTGAATACTGTTTATTCCTCTTCCTGTCACAGGGCCGTTGAGCTGATCCCGGGATTCGTAGGTGCTCCACACGTGGGTAATATTGCCAAATGTTTCAGTCACCCGATGAATCTCTGATTCATAAAAAGCATCCTGTGGTACATTGGCATGAAACTCTTTCAATGTCATTGCCCGCAGGAAGGGCTCGCCAGATCGGGTAATGCCTGAAACCATAACGTTGGCCATGGGATGATGCAGCGACTTGTCTCTTTCTGTTTGCTTTGGACCTGCCGGCCCGGACACTACTTCATAATATGCCTTAATTATTCCATCCAGTGTAGCAACATCTTTTGTTAGGGGATAGGGGTTTTGTGCAGAAACATGCACAAAGCCGATAAGAAATGCAATGGTGACTATTTTACGGATCATAACAATTTAACTATTGAACGAGATCGTTCATTTTTAACACATAAATATAGGGCCAGTTTTTACCGGTAACCAACATCGATTGGGTGGCCCCGTGCCAGGCAACACCATTAAGCACATCTGAGTTGGGATTAATGAGGGCAGCCTGTTGAACTAATTTGGAGAGATCAAGAAACCCTACAATCACACCATCTGAAGGATTGATCTTTGCAATCCAATGGGTGCGCCAGACATTGGCGTAGATATAGCCGTTAATGTACTCCAGTTCATTCAGGAAGTTGACTGGCTTATTATTAAAAGTTACTTGCAATTCTTTTTTTATGTCGAAGGTCAAGGTATCCCTGAAGTAGAGTGTGCTGGTGCCATCGCTCATGATGAGCTGCGTGCTATCTTGGGTTAATCCCCAACCCTCCGTTAAGTACTTGAATTCCTGAAGCTTTTCGTAAGTGTTAAGATCATAAACAAATGCTATTCTGTCTTTCCAGGTCAATTGATAAATTTTGTTGTTTAGAATGGTAATGCCTTCACCGAAATATTTTTTATCAAGCTTAATTTTTTTGTCTGCTACACCGGTTTGTATGTTTACAATTCCTATCCAGGAATCATCCTGCCCGGTACTTTCATAGAGCTGACCATTGTGTATCAATAGCCCTTGAGTAAAAGCCCTTTTATCATGCGGAAAAGTATTTTGAACTTTGAAGTCAATAAACGTAGGGTTTTGAATGGTTTCTTTTTTCGGGGTACAAGAAATCAGAAGGAGCCAAAAGCTAAAAAAGTAGATGAGTTGTTTTTGCATTTGTTATTTAACGGAATTGTTGACCCAAAGATGACTAAACCAATGCCAATTTCCGGTACTATCAGGTACAGTAAGGGTGTATAGCGTTCTACGCCTTGTGGTAAGGTCATGGGTAGATTGTAGTGTGAGCGTCATTTGATTGGAAGTGCGTTCAATAATATGAAGAGTGCATTTTCCACCTTGCACAAAACACTGAAGCTGATCAGTTAAAAGCCCCTCGGTATCAATGGTGAGTGTTAACAAAGGTTTGTTTGTGGCATGTGGAATTAGATTTTCCTCCGGAATTTTTTTAATTACTTTTAGCGCCTGCATGGTTGCCTTTTCCTCAAACATTTTGGCATAATTTTCAGACATGGGAAAGCGGGGAATTTGATAGGTGTCCCCGATACTATTCAAAACTCCAGAATTCTGGGCGGCCGCCCCGATAAAGCCCATTGATTTAATGATGTCTTTCATTTTTTGATCAAACTCTCCATAAGGATAGGCCAGCACCTTAGGTACAACTCCAAGATGTTCTGTGATCAATTGCTGAGCGGTTCGTATATCATTTTCAAAATGAGTGTATCGCTGAGAGGGTTCTTTATTTAAAAAATAGTCATGAGAATGAGTATGATTACCAATTTCTATTTTTTGTTTATTAGCCACTTTTAACTCATCCCAGTTCATGTAATCACCAGCGCCTACCGTTTCTGTATTGATAAATAGCGTAGCCGGAAACTGATATTGATTGAGTAAAGGCAGTCCGTTGTTAAAAAAGCTTTTGTATCCATCATCGATGGTTATGACTGCTGTTTTTTTGACTGGAGTATCATTCGACAGGTACTCAATCGCCTCGGATAAATTTAAGACCTGGTATTTGTTTTCGGCTAACCAGATTAGATGGTTCTTAAAATCTTCGATAGAGATATTGGTGCTGGGAAAACGGCTGTCGCCAAAACGGTGATAGACGAAACAGACTACCTCCTTGTCATTTTTGGTTTTTTCTGTGGAGGAGTGAGTTTGTGCTGTATTTTTTGCTTGCTGCGAGTTGCAGGTGAATAGCAATGCGGATGATAGGAGGATCAATATTCTATTCATGGTACAACAAAATATTGAGGGTCGAGAATATAGGTGTCGTATTTCGTGAGGTCGTTGTACTGTATCATCTTCCTTAACTGCTCCGTGTAAACATTTCTTTTTTCACTGTAGTATTTTAGGTGAGGCAGTAACGTATACGGATCGTTGCTTTCCTGAAGTGCCGTGCGCAATCCCCTGTAGGCACGGGCAGCGCCAAGTGTTTTGAAATAGTCGGCAATAGATTGTGAGATATCGTCATAAGCCCTTACATGTACCGCTCCGTTTTCTCTTTTAAGTCCCGCTCTTATTCTGGGTTCATTGTTATTGTAAGACCACATACCAAAGATGTTGTTCCCTTCCTTAAAAAACCTTGACTGACCCCATCCGCTTTCAACTGCTGCTTGCGCCAATACAATACTATTGGGTACGGTACTCATGCGTTTCAACAGATTTTCAATGTCGGTGGCTTTGTATTGAAGTTTAAGATTTTCATAATACACGCTATCTTCCTTATTCCATTTACTTTTCTCCTTCAGTTTGTGAATTTTCTTTTGCTCCATTTCAAGATTGTGCTTTGCGATAAGGATGGAGGGTAAAACAGCGGAAATAAATAGGGCTTTGGCTTTCGGGATAGGCTGTTTTTCCAGATCATTGATATGGGTGTAGACAATTGGTTTTACCAATGAGTCCTGAATAAGTTGAATTTGGCTTAATGAATCGACTTTCACTCTTGTTACTTGCAGTGTTTTATGGTTTTCACTACAACTCCCCAGAATGAGAATTATCAAAAAGAGTAGTTTCCATTCTTTTTTCCAAAGGATCATTGCTCAAAGATAAGCAGGGATTGATCTATTTCTAATGTGTGCTGTAGTTCATTTACAGGGTTTAATATTGCTTCTTCTTATATGGAGTAAAAACTCAATGTGTTATAATACCTGTTCCGGGTTTGTAAATAAAAGTGAGTTACATATTTAACCTGGGCAATTATGTGCAATCCTGGTGTGAGACAGTGTAACAGGTGGGGGATATTCTCCAATATAACTATATACATTCATTTTAATGCCTCCTAAGGCTTAGAAACTCCAGAAAACGAATAAAATATGTCTTATCAAAATCCAAGATGTGCTTGCTATTGATTATATTCCTATTAGATTTTCCGTAGATGATATTTTTTTTAGATAATAGCGATGAGAGGCAACTCTAAAATTACAACTTTAAAAGAATTTCCTGACAAAACTACATTGTTAGAAATGGAAATGAAGGTCATGGAAATGATTGCCAGGGATGAACCTTTGGCGGCCGTATTGGATCAAGTTGCACGAAATTTTGAGAAGAATATAGAGGGCGCTCTTTGTTCAATTCTGTTATTGGATAAAAGTGGAGTGCATGTGTTGCATGGTGCGGCTCCCAGCATTCCCCACGAGTACAACATGGCCATAAACGGCTTAGCTATAGGCGACAATAGAGGATCTTGTGGTACTGCGGCATCCAGAAAGGAGAGAATAGTAGTATCTGATATTGCAACAGATCCGCTATGGGCCGATTATAAAGATTTGGCCCTAAAACATGGATTAAAAGCGTGTTGGTCGACTCCTATATTGCGTAACAATGGTGATGTTCTTGGAACTTTCGCTATCTACTATCGCTGCGTTAAAAGTCCTGATGAGATCGATATAGAATTGATCGATAGATCCGCAAATCAGGTTAAGATCGCTATTGAACAACATAATCGTGCTGCAAAATTGGCGGAGAGCGAAGAAAAGTACAGATCCCTGGCTGAAGGGGCGCCTGATGTTATTACCCGCTACGATAGTGAAATCAGGGTTACTTACGCTAATCCATCGATGTTCAGGTTGACAGGTTTTAAGGAAGAGGAGGTTATTGGTAAAACCCACAGTGAGATGGGGTTTACTAAGATGGATGTCATCTTTTGGGATGAAAATATAAAGTCTGTTTTTAAAACTGGCAAACCCCTGCACACACAATTTGATTGGCATTGGGCTAACAAAACTCTTCATTTTGATTGGCAACTATGCCCGGAGTTTGACAGTAATGGAAATGTAAAATCAGTTCTAGGGGTATCTCGTGATATTACCGCACTGAAAAAAGCGGAAGAGGAAATAAAGAAAAGAGAAAGATTTCTGGCGATAGTAACCGAAAGCTTTCCCAACTCATATCTTACCGTTGTGGGAAGTGATATGAAAATCATCTACACTGCTGGCGAAGCGTTTGCAAAATCAAATTTTATTCCTGATGAATTTATTGGAAAATCTGTTGCAGAAACTTTATCAAAATTTAGTAAAGAAGCAACGAGGAGGTTGGTGGAGGCTTATCAGCAAACTTTGAAAGGAGAACCTCAAATCTTTGAATTGGATTTAGATGGACAGTATTTTCTTTATAAAACAGTGCCATTAAAGACGGAGTTAAATCAAATTAATTCTCTTCTTGTCGTGTCTGAGGACATCACGGATAAAAAGGCAGCAGAAATAGCGCTAGCCAATAGCGAACTGCTCTTTACGAGATTAACTGACAATGCTCCGGTGGGCATTTTTCAAACTGACCTAGCAGGAAACTGTACCTACGTAAATTCTGAATGGATGAATTGTGCTGGTATCAGCTACGATGAGGCAATGGCCGATGGTTGGATTCGAGCTGTTCACCCTGAGGATGAGGGAAGAATTTTGATTGAATGGCAAAGGGCACTTTCAGAAAAAAAGGAATTCAAGTCTGAATTGAGGTTTATTACCCCCCAAGGTAAAATAACGTGGGTAGCAATCAGGGCTGTTATCTTATATGACTCAAATCACGAGCCATACGGTTATATCGGAATGACATTGGATATTACTGATCAAAAAAATATAAATGAATTACTGGAGGAGAATGAGAGACGATACCGCACAACATTAGAGCGTATCACAGATGGCTTCGTTGCTCTTGATAAAAACTGGTGTTATACCTACATGAATAAACGGGCAGGTGAAATTTTTGATCGCGACCCCAATACAATGATAGGAAAACACATATGGACTGAGTTTCCGGAAGGAATTGGTCAACCATTTCATAGGGCTTATGAAAAAGCCATGCAGACTCAGGAATATATCTCTCTGGAAGAATATTATCCACCGTATAACAGTTGGTTTGAGAATCATATTTATCCATCACCTGAAGGTCTTTCTATTTATTTTAAGGATGTCACCGATAGAAAGAAAAACGAGGTGAAGTTATTTGAGGCTATTGAAAGCCTTGAGACAGCTGAAGAACAAGCCATGTTGGGCAGTTGGGAGTTTGATATTATAAATGATAAGAGAAAATGGTCTAAACAGATGTTTAGATTTTTTGGATATAAACCAGGACCGGAAGCTCCTCCTGATGAGGATATAATAAAACGAATTCACCCTGAAGACAAAGTCAATTGTGAAAAATGCTTTAAGAACAAAAAATTTACTGAAGAGCCTAATTATTTTTTGTTCAGGACAAACCCTGCTTTACTTCCGTTAAGATATTTGTTGTGCCAATTTGATGTTGAATACGATGAACTGGGTAAACCAATAAAATTTCGGGGCACATTGCAGGATATTACTGATAGAGTTATTGCTGAACAAAAGACCAAAGAAAGCGAGGAGAAATATCGAACCCTGGTAGATCAAGCGGCCGATGCAATTTTTTTGGTTGATTTGGATGGAAACTATCTGGAGGCCAATGAAGGAGCTTTTGCGCTTACGGGTTATTCCGTTGAGGAACTTAAAAGAATGAATGGAAGAGATCTGGTGTGGGAGGAGGATTTAAAGAATATGCCTTTGCAAACCGAGAAAATAAAAACTGGCGATGTAGTGTTCATTGAAAGAGTGCTAAAAAGAAAAGATAATTCCCTTATCAACGTAGAGATCCATGCCAAATTGATGGGCAGTGGGAAGGCAAATGTGGTTATCAGGGATGTTACAGAAAGATTTCTGGCGCGGAAAAAAATAAGAGAAAGCGAGGAGAAATATCGGGCTCTGGTAAATCAGGCATCTGATGGCATTTTTATTGTCAACCCATCCTTACAGCTTGAGCAGGTGAATAAAATGGCTTGTACCATGTTAGGGTACTCCGAAGAAGAGTTGTTAAAACTGTCTCTTCCTGATTTTGTTATCCTACAGGAAAAAGATCCCCCGATTAGAATCAAGGAACTAAAGGAGGATGTTTCTATTTTGCAGGAAAGAACATTAATGAGAAGTGATGGCACTTCTTTTCCTGTGGAGGTTAACGCCACAAAGTTAAAAAATGGCAACACACTTAGCATTGTGCGTGATATCACCAAAAGAAAAAACACAGAAAAGGCGCTGGCTGAAAGTGAGAGCCGATTAAGAACCATTTTGGAAAATGAACCTGAGTGTGTTAAAATATTAAATAGAAGAGGAGAGTTGGTTGATATGAACCCGGCAGGACTGGCAATGATACAGGCAGATGGCCTGCATGCTGTAAATGGAATAGATATTTTGAACTTTGTTGACGTGCCTTATAAAAAGGCTTTCAGGGAACTTACACAAAATGTATTTAAAGGAATTGCTGGTAAGTTAGAATTTGAAATCATTGGTTTAAAGGGAAGAAGGTTGTGGATGGAAACGCATGCGGTTCCATTCAGAGATGCTGATGGCAAAATTGTTTCACTTTTAGCAGTAACGAGAGATATTACGGATCGAAAAAGTGCTGAAGCAAAAATCGCCCAATATACAAGTCAACTGAAAGAATTAACTCAACATCTGCAGCATGTAAGAGAGGAGGAAAGAGCTGCTCTTTCGAGAGAGCTCCACGATGAATTAGGCCAACAACTGACTGCCATAAAAATGGATTTATCCTGGTTAAACAAGAAAATAAATACAGAAGAATTGAGGTCCAAATTGCAAGAAACGATAGTCTTGACGCTGGATGCAGTTTCTACCGTGAGAAGGATCAACTCTGAGCTTCGTCCTTCTCTTCTGGATAACCTGGGATTATTTGCAGCACTGGAACATCAGATCAATGAATTTAGTAAAAGGTATAAGGTTTCTTGTTCATTTCAGGTAGCTATCGATGAGCCGAAATTTGATCAACATTATAATATTGCAATCTTTAGAATTTTTCAGGAAACCCTTAATAATATTGCTAAACATGCTGAGGCCTCGGAGGTAAAGGTTGAAATCAAAGAAGAAGATGGCAATTTTCATCTGATAATTGAAGACAATGGTATAGGGTTTAATCCAAATGGAGAGAGCAAAGCTAGGTCATTTGGAATTTTGGGTATGACAGAAAGAGCTATGATGATGGATGGAACCCTTACTGTGAGATCTGATCCCGGAAAGGGAACGACATTGCATTTAATAGTGCCAACAATCTCTCTACAGTGATATGAAAGAGGGCTTAAAATTTCTGTTGGTGGATGATCACGCCATTGTTAGGCGAGGGTTAAATCAGATACTAAAAGACGAGTTTTCTAAAGCCATCATTACAGAAGTTGGAGATGCTGATGGGGCTATGGATGCCATTTCAGGCCAGGAGTTTGACCTGGTTATTTGTGATATTAGTATACCGGGTACCACGGGGCTTGAGTTGTGTAAGAATATTAAGAAGGTAAGACCCTCTCAACCCATGCTGGTGCTTAGCATGCATAAAGAAGAACAATATGCTGTACGGGCTCTAAAAGTTGGTGCGTCAGGATACCTGGCTAAGGAAAGTGCACCGGAAGAGTTAATTAAGGCTGTGCGCCAGATATTGGCAGGTAAGAAGTATGTTTCAACTTCATTGGCTGCAATATTGGTCAATCATTTAGGAGATCAGGGGCAACAAGAGCTTCATGAGATACTCTCAGATCGGGAACTGGAGGTATTAAAGCAAATAGCAAAGGGAAAATCACTTACTGAAATCGGTAAAAAGCTCAATTTGAGTCCCAATACCATAAGTACTTACCGAGCACGTATACTTGAGAAGATGAACATGAAAACCAATGCAGAGCTTATTCAATATGTACTCGAGCACAAATTAGAGTAGTCTTTGTAGTGAAAGTACTACAAGCGTACATTAAACCCCTACAGTATATTCAGTTAATCACTATAACGTTTGCATGAGATTACTCCTACTTTTGAGTATCAGATTATTATACTTTAAAGCCAAACCAAAAATGAGTTCAAAATCGATATTAATTGTAGAAGACTCAGTCTCCATTACCTGGAGGCTACTTAGTTTTTTAAGAGAGATTGAACATTTAGATATTATCGGTTCGGTGCGCAATGGAACATCGGGATTGAAACGGATAATATCGGACACGCCTGATATTGTTTTGTTAGACCTTCAACTTCCCGGGATCAACGGATTGAAGATCCTTGAGGCCCTCCAGGATAAGAGTAAGAATAAACCCTATGTTATTGTTTTCACAAACAACAGCAATTTCTATTTTAAGGAGCGTTGCCTGTCGTTAGGTGCTAATGAGTTTTATGACAAATCAGTTCAGTTTGAGGAAGCGATTGCTGCCATTAGAAGATTGTGTCAAGAGGAAGTTTCTTTACAATAACATACATGTATAATTCGATTTTCTTTTAGAACAGATCAGTACCAATTTTCTGTTCGTCAATGCTTATCATTGATCCAGTAAATTGGGGTTAGGATTCGGTGGAGATGTATTTGTAAAATAAGGACTACCCTCTGGATTGTGTTGGGTAGCTTCATTAGATTTTCTTGTGTTCCAGATATATAGTCGAATAATATAATTCTCCTTGCATTATGTCCTGATGCTTCATTGTTAAGATTCCCACTGAATTTCTATCTTGCAGGCATGTTTACCGGAATCATTGAAACACTCGGCACCGTTGAGGATATCATCCAGGAAGGAAGTAATACACATTTTGGAATAACCAGTGTTTTGGCACCCGAATTAAAGGTGGATCAAAGCGTATCTCATAATGGCGTGTGCCTGACCGTTACAAAAATTGATAATAAAAAATACTGGGTTACGGCCATTAAGGAAACCTTAACAAAGTCTAACCTTGGAGATTGGAAAGTGGGAAGTAAGGTGAATCTGGAGCGCTGCATGCTCAACAACGGTCGGTTTGATGGGCACATTGTACAAGGACATATAGATCAGACAGGCACATGTACAGCCATTAAGGAAGAGAAGGGGAGTTGGGTATTTAACTATGAATATGATCCGTCAATTGGCAATGTTACGGTAGAAAAGGGATCCATTGCCATCAATGGTGTAAGCCTTACCTGTTTCAATTCAAAAGAAAATAGTTTTAGTGTGGCCATCATACCCTATACTTATGAGCACACTAACTTTCATCAATTAAAGGTGGGAGACACCGTAAACCTGGAATTTGACATCATTGGAAAGTACGTGAAGAAGCTAGTGGGTATCCATTAACTTTCTGGATTTTCTCTTTTGAACATACTGTATTAGCCAATTAGAAAATTGATAGCCTACCCACCCGCAGCATAAACCTATCAAAATACCAACTATGATGTCACCAGGATAGTGAACCCCCAGGTAGATTCGGGTATAGCTCATAAATGCTGACCATAGAAAAATAACACTCATCCAATGATAACGCCCCCTGAAGAGAAGAAATACGAACATGGCCACTCCAAATGTGTTGGCGGCATGACCAGACGCAAAACTGAATGAACCTCCCCGGTAGTTATTAACGATATGTAACAGCCCTTCCAGGGAAGGCTCATGGGATGGCCGTAACCGTGCAAAAAAAGGTTTCATAAAACCAGAGGTAATCTGGTCAGTAAGGGCAATACAAATTGCAACGCCCAACAGGTAATAGAATGTGTCCCATTTCTTGAATTTAGCTATCAGATAAATCAGGAATAAATAGAGAGGTAGCCAGAATATGGTTTTCGTTGCCAGTATCATTACAGGATCTAGCCAACTGGCATGGAATCCGTTGAAGTAAAGCAGAAGTTCTTTATCGAGTTCAAGTAGACGCTCCAAAATGAATTATATTTGTTTTGAAGTCAAAATTAACCCTTAACTGCATACTTGAATGACTTTTTCGCAAGTTCCTCACACTATTTTAATGGTAAGGCCAGCCTCTTTTGGTTATAACCCTGAAACGGCAGCATCAAATGCTTTTCAGAAAAAAAGTGCGGATGTAGAAGTAGTTCATAGTGTCGCTCTTCATGAATTTGATGAGGCCGTTGCCAATATGAGGGCAAAAGGCATTTCGATAATAGTAGTTGAGGATACCCCTCAGCCCATAACAACGGATGCTATTTTTCCTAATAACTGGATGACCACCCATGAAGATGGTAAGATAATCCTGTATCCCATGATGGCACCAAGCCGAAGAAAAGAAAGGCGGATGGATATTGTACAGCAATTAGAGGATAGGTATAATGTAGAGAAAGTGGAAGACCTAAGTGAAACTGAACTAGAGGGTAGATTTTTAGAAGGCACTGGTAGTATCATATTTGATCACCCAAATAGAATTGCCTATGCTTGTCGGTCTGAAAGAACAGAGGAAGAATTGTTTATTTCACTATGCACGAAGCTCGGATATAGGCCAATTGTTTTTAGTGCTGTAGATGAGAATGGACTGTCTATCTATCACACAAATGTAATGATGTGGATAGGAGAGTCGCTAGCCGGAATATGCCTGGACTCCATTCATGACGAAAATGATCAGGAATTAATTCTCAATCAATTGGCAGCAACAAACCATAAAGTGATTGCGCTGAGCTACGCCCAAATGAATTCCTTTGCAGGTAATATGTTTGAGGTGAAAAATGATGCCGATCAAAGGTTTTTGTTAATGTCTCAATCTGCCTATGATTCTTTGTTACCTGGTCAGTTGAGTGAAATCCAAAAATACTTAAATCCATTACCCCTCGATATTCATACCATTGAAGAGAGCGGTGGGGGCTCAATTCGCTGTATGGTCGCAGGTATCCACCTTCCCTTGAAATAAAGCCTTCATTTGCGAGATAGGCATTCATTGTTATGCTCGGTGACCTAATTTTTATAAATTGTAACCTATAGATTAGGCTTTAACTGTTATGACTAAATACGACCTTGTTATCATTGGCGCTGGCCCTTCTGGCTACGCTGCCGCCATGCGTGCTTTGGATTTTAGGAAAAAGGTCTTGCTCATCGAACGGGATAGAGTAGGCGGGGCTGGGGTGACCAATGGGGCATTATCTTCTAAAACCTGGTGGGAATTGTCACGAGAAACGTCAGCATTTAGAAGGAACTTAAAGCGTTTTAATATTGAAGCGCCCAGTGTAAACTACGATGAGATTCAGGCTGAAGTGAAAAGTGCAGTGAGAGAGCGTAAAACCATGCTGGAACTGCACATGGATCAATTGAAAGATTCTAATTATGCCGACCTCCTGGAATTTAAGATTGGAACTGCAAAGCTGGTGGGACAAACAGAAATTGAAATTACCAATGGTGTTTCTAAAGAAGTTGTACATGGCGATCATATCATCCTGGCAACAGGGAGCAGGCCAAGGTATCTTCCGGATCTTCCCATTGATGAAAAGATTGTGATGACCAGTGATGGCATCGAGAGTATGACTGATTTCCCGGAGAGTATGGTCATTGTGGGGGCTGGTGTGATTGGTTGTGAATATGCCACTATATTTTCCGGTTTTGGTAGAACCAAAGTGCATTTGATTGATAAAGGCGATCGCATTCTGCCCTTTGAAGATGAAGATGTAGTGAACATCATTGAGCGCAATATGGAAAACAAAGGCGTGCTCATTCATCGCAATTCAAAACTCATTCGAATGGAGATTAAGAACGAAAGAGTAGAATATGAATTGGAATACGATGATGGGGGTAAAGAGATATTCAATGTAGAGAAAGCGTTGGTTTCAGTTGGTAGGATACCGAACTATGAAAGCTTGTGGGATGATAGTGTGGATATTAAGATTGACAGAAGAGGCGTTGAGGACAACGATACACAAACCAATGTTTCCAATATCTATGCAGTGGGGGATCTTACAGCTGATATCTCCCTGGTGAATGTGGGGGAGCTGGAAGGAAGGTATGCAGTAGAAAGAATCTTTGGTAAACCAAAACGCAAACTTGTTTATGAAAACATAAGCAACATCATGTTTTTGAGTCCTGAAGTAGCGGGTGTGGGGCTCAATGAAACACAGGCCAGGGAGAAGGGTCTGAATTACAAAGTGGTGACTTTGGATTACAGTTGTATACCGCGTGCCATTGCAAAAAGAAACACGCAGGGCTTTATTAAGCTTTTGGTCACCAATGATGATGATATGAAAATATTGGGCATGAAGGTAGTGGGCAACCATGCTTCCAGTGCTATTCAGGCCGTGGCCGTTTTGATCTCCATGAATAAGGGAATAGAAGAGTTGGCTGAATGCGTTCATCCACATCCATCCATTACGGAGGGAATCCAGGAGTGTGTACGCATGTTAATGGGTAAATCTTTATTTAAACCAACCGCTTTGCGCGGAAAACTTTCATGCAGAACATGCGTTGATTGCGTGTATGAGGATATAACATTTGATTAAATGAAAAGCTTCTTTTATATTTTTGTTGTGTTGTTGATTGGTTTGCCTGCAATAACCCTTGCACAGGAAACCAATAACACAATATCGAAGAGCAGGTTTAAGAAAAAGCAGAAATCCCCATTTGCTGAGCACATTGATTTCGAGGGTATGGTAAAGCGTTACCTGATGAAAGAGACGCAACCCATGGAACCTTTGGAAGGAATATATTCCGTATCTGCGATTATTTCCAAAAGAGGTGGGTTCTTATCAAATCCCAACAGAGAAAAAATAGTAGCTCGAAAGGACAATTACGCCAAGGTGGTGATTATGAAAGATTCAGAACACCCCAACAGAGAATACATGGAAGTATCATTGGCATCTAAAGTTCCAGGAAAATACCCTGTTGTTGGAGAATTCAGTAGTCTATCTGAAGGAAGGGTATTTGTGTATAAACACTATGAACCAAAACAACCCAATACCTCTTTTTCCTTTGTGCTTTCTGAGTTTGATATCCTGGATGGCATCCTTACAGAGGTAGTTCGAAGAAAAACGATTACTTATAAACTTTCGTATTTGAAAATTTACCCTAAGAAAGAAGAGACGTCTCTTCGTAGAATTTCTAATAATAAGTAGCAATATCTTCCAATGGTTTTCGCTTTAAATGAGGTACATAGGTCTCCTCAGTTGAGTACCCCACAGGGATAAGAAGAAAGGGTCTTTCGTTTTCTGGCCTCTTGAGCAACTTTGTAAGAAAATTCATAGGACTTGGAGTATGAGTCAGGGCAACCAACCCCGCATGATGAATGGCTGTCAGCAGGAACCCGCAAGCTAGCCCTACAGATTCAGCTACATAATAATTTGTTTTCTTGGCACCTTCCGGGGATAGATCGTATGTTTTTTTAAATACGATAATCAGATAAGGAGCAACTTCTAAGAATGGTTTATGCCAATCAGTTTGGAGTGGCTTCAGATCCTCCAACCATTCCGGGGGCATGCGACTGTTGTAGCTTTCAAACTCCTCTTCTTCAGCAGCTTTTCTTATTTGTGATTTTATGGCTGGATCACTGACTACGCAAAAAGTCCAGGGTTGTTTGTGAGCCCCTGACGGAGCGGTAGAAGCGGTAAGAATAATGTTATCGATTACTTCTTTAGGGATCGGTTTATCTGAAAAATCGCGAACGGTTCTACGTTCATCCATCCATTTGTAAAAGGATTGGCTGCGTTTTACAGTTTCTTTTTCGGAATAGCTTTCATGATGGTATTCAATAAATTCGTACCCATCAATGGTTTTGATCTTTTTGTCCATGATGGAAATTTATGAATTGCTACTCAATGCTCAAACAAGGAGCCATAGAAGCTTTAATAATGTAACGGGTGCGACAACTTAAGAATTGGCGGAATTATGTCGTTGTTCCAACACCTTTGTCACATCAGCAAGTTCGGTGTTCTTGGCTGCGAGAAGTAAGAGATAGTGGTACATAAGGTCAGCGGCTTCATTCAGAAAGAGGTCGCGGTTTTCATCTTTGGATTCAATGACCAATTCAACAGCTTCTTCTCCCACTTTCTGAGCTACTTTATTAATTCCCTCTTTCAACAATTTAGAAGTATAAGAGGAGGGGGTGGGGTTGTTTATCCTGTCTTGAATTATATTTTTCAATTGCTGAAGACTGAAAGACGGGTTGGTCTCTTTGAAACAGGTATCACTGCCTGTATGACACACCGGCCCGGTGGGTTTTACCTTGATGAGTAGACAATCCTGATCACAATCAGGGGTCATATCGGTGAGATTGAGAAAGTTTCCTGATGTTTCCCCTTTTGTCCACAACCGGTTTTTACTTCTGCTGAAGAAAGTGACCCGTTTTTCTTCCATTGTTTTAAGCAGTGCTTCTTGATTCATGTAACCTAGCATGAGTACCCTTGAAGATAGGCTATCTTGAATTACACAGGGAATGAGGCCAGTCGTTTTGTCAAATTTCAAACTATTGATATCAATCATTTTAATTTCTTATTGCTATGTCATTATCTCGTAAATAAGATTTTAGATCGGGGATAGCTATTTCACCAAAATGAAAAACACTGGCTGCTAAAGCAGCATCGGCTCCACCTTCTTTAAAAACATCAACGAAGTGACTCATTGTTCCGGCACCTCCGGAAGCAATGATGGGAATTGTTACTTGTTTACCCAATTCATTTAATGCCGCTATCGCAAAACCGTTTTTGGTGCCATCGTGATTCATGCTCGTAAAGAGAATTTCTCCTGCTCCTCTTTGTTCCCCTTCACGTGCCCAGGAGTACAATTCTTTGTCTGTTGATTTTTTTCCTCCATGCGTGTATACCATCCAGTCACCATTTGCGTGTTGAGCATCAATTGCCAGCACGATACATTGCGAACCAAATTCTTTGGCCAGTTCGTTAATCAGATCTGGATTTTTCACGGCCGAAGAATTGATAGAAACCTTATCGGCCCCTGCCTTCAACAAGCGATCAACATCCTTAACAGAGTTAATACCTCCCCCCACTGTAAATGGAATAGTGCATTCTGCTGCAATTTCAATGACCAACTCAGCAAAAGTGCCTCTGCCTTCATTGGTTGCAGAAATATCTAGGAATACCAGTTCATCCGCACCCTGTTTCGCATACAACGCGCCCAGGGCAACCGGATCCCCGGCATCGCGAAGGCCTTCAAAATTAATCCCCTTTACTGTTCTGCCATCCTTTACATCAAGGCATGGAATTATTCGTTTGGTAAGCAATTTTAGATGGTTAGTGGTTTTAGCTCTTCAAGCTTTATTCTTCCTTCATAAAATGCCTTTCCTACAATTACAGAATCCACTTTTATGTATTGCAGTTGAATTAAATCCTCAATGGAACTTACCCCACCGCTGGCAATTACTTTTAAATCAGGGAAACGATTTATTAGTTTTTTGTACAAACCAAAATTGGGTCCGCTCAGCATTCCATCTGTCCCAATATCGGTGCATGCCATATATTTAAGGACGGGTTCATACTGAGCGATCAAATCGTATAGGCATAAGTTTGTTCCTTCCTGCCAGCCATTGATTTGCACATTGTCTCCCCGCACGTCTGCACTCAGGATAAAATTCTCTGGATCAAAGTCTCGCATCCAGGTTTTGAATTTCTCAGGTTCCTTTACAGCGATTGAACCAATATTAATTCTATTGATACCCAAATCCAGTAACTGCTCCACCTCTTCCGTGGTTTTTACACCGCCCCCGAAATCAACCTTAAGCACAGTTTTGTCTAAAATCTCTCTGATCACTTTCCAGTTCACTACTTCTCCTTTTTTTGCACCATCAAGGTCAATAAGGTGAAGGTATTCAAGGTCTGCGGATTCGAACTCCTTGGCTACTTCTACAGGATTGTTTCTATAAATTTTCTTCTTGTTAAAATCTCCCTGAGTAAGACGAACACATTTTCCGTCTACCAGGTCTATTGCTGGAATAATCTTCATAAAATCGAACCTCTAATTCTTTAAAAACTGTTTTAATATCTTTTCTCCAATCTCAGCCGATTTTTCTGGATGAAACTGGACTGCAAAAAAATTATCTTTTTTCATTGCTGCACTAAATGGCACAATATAATCTGTCTGTGCGACTGTATGTGGATTCACGGGCACATAATAACTGTGAACAAAGTAGACAAAGGTATTGTCAAATTCGGAGCCAAGCCACCCCTTACTTTTCGTCAGGTTGTTCCACCCTGTGTGCGGCACTTTGCTTATTTGGGTAGCATCAAAGCGCTTTACAGTCTGATCAAAGAGGTTGAGGCATTTTGTGTCATTTTCTTCGGAAGATTGGCACATGAGTTGCATTCCAAGGCAGATTCCCAACACTGGTTGTTTAAGTTGAGGGATCAACTGATCCAGGTTTTTATTTTCAAGATATTTCATGGCTGTGCTGGCTTCACCCACTCCCGGGAATATCACCTTTTCAGAAGCTTTTATTTCTTCCGGATTGTCTGTGATTGTATAGGATATCCCAATACGATCCAGTGCAAAAGCTACCGATTGGGTGTTTCCTGCATTGTATTTTATGATAGCTATTTTCATTATAAGGTTCCTTTCGTTGTAGGCAAAATGGTGCTGTCAAGATCTCTTTGTTTGGCCATTAAGATGGCTTTTGCAAATGCCTTAAAAAGTGCTTCTGCTTTGTGATGCTCATTCTCACCTTCTGCCTTCATGTTCAGGTTGCACTTTGCTGAATCTGAAAATGATTTAAAAAAATGAAAGAACATTTCAGTAGGCATCTCACCAATTTTTTCTCTTTTAAAATTGGCTGACCATTCTATCCACGGTCTTCCACCAAAATCCAAGGCCACTTGTGCAAGACAGTCGTCCATCGGCAAACAAAATCCATACCTGAACAAGCCTTTTTTGTCCCCCAATGCTTTAATGAAAGCATCTCCTAATGCAATGCCGGTGTCTTCAATAAGATGATGTTCGTCAATGTGTAAGTCTCCTTTGGCTTCAATAGTTAAGTCCAGTTGACCGTGCCTGGCTACTTGCTCAAGCATATGATCAAAGAATCCAAGCCCGGTTTTTATTTTTGCTTTTCCTGTTCCATCAAGATTGAGTTGGATACTTATTTGTGTTTCATTGGTGTTTCTAATCACTTCTGCTTTTCTGGGAGCTTCTACAAGTTGTTTGTAAATATCTTCCCATGATGATAGAGCAGTGCAATTGGGCAAGTCAGTTGTTAAACCGGATGAAATCAATAACCCTTTGCAACCCATATTGACAGCCAATTCCATATCCGTTGCCCGGTCACCAATTACATATGAATTTTTCAAATCGTATTCAGGAGTAAAGAAGGAGGTAAGCATGGCTGTCCCAGGTTTTCTTGTGGGCTTGTTTTCATGCGGAAAGGACTTGTCGATGTATTCACTTGAAAATTTTACTCCTTCATTTTCCAATGTGCGAATCATTTTTTTATGTGCTGGCCAAAAGGTTTCTTCCGGAAAACTGTGCGTGCCCAAACCATCCTGATTGGACACGAGTACTAATTCATATCCGGCTCTTTCTGCGATTTTTCTCAACCAGGTAATGGCACCAGGTAAAAACTCTAATTTTTCAAGACTGTCAATTTGTTGATCAGGGGGCTCAATGATTAAAGTGCCATCTCTATCTATAAATAATACCTTTTTCATAAGTTGATATTTTGAAAATCATATAGTGTGTTAATTAATTCTTTGTTTTCATTGGGTGTGCCTACCGTTATTCTCAAACAATTGTCACAATGAATAACAGATGAACGATCGCGGACAATAATACCTTTTGTTAACAAATGTTGATAGCATGCTTTTGCATTTATCATCTTTACCAGTAAAAAATTGGTTTGTGAAGGATATACCTTTTCAACAAATGAAAACTGATTTAATAAAACTTCTAATATTCTTCTTTCGTTCTTTAAAGTATCCACCCATTCCGTTATTGGGTTATCCTTTTTAACTTCCGTAAGTGCAATATTTTGTGTGATGGAGTTGATGTTATAGGGTGGTTTTATTTTGTTCAATATTTGAATTATTTCCTTTGATCCATATCCTACACCCAGCCTTAAACCTGCAAGCCCCCAGGCTTTAGAAAAAGTTTGGAGCAGGAAAAGATTAGGGTAGTCTATGAGGGATGTTATCCATCCATCACTGTCGGCAAAATCGATATACGCTTCATCGAGTACTACTATCCCTGAGAAAGATTGGAGAAGTGACTTAATTTTATCCTGCTCCAATAAATTGCCAGATGGATTATTGGGGCTGCAAAGAAAAATGATTTTACTTTTATCATTTAAGTATGCGTTGATATTTTGAATATCCAAATCAAAATCAATGGATAGCTCAGGGAGCTTCGTTTCCACATTGTTAATGGCAGCACACACGGAGTACATACCATAGGTGGGCTGAGGAATGATAACATTATCAATGCCGGGTTCACAGAAGGCTCTTATCAGGAGATCGATTATTTCATCGCTGCCGTTTCCAAGAATAATCTGTAATGGGTCGAGTTGTTTTAGTTTTGATATTTCACTTTTCAGTGCGTTCTGCTTTGGATCGGGATAGCGATTGAATTCAGTAGGATACGGATTCTCGTTGGCGTCCAGATATACAGTGGCTACTCCCTTGAAGTCGTCCCGGGCTGTGTTGTAAGGTTTTAGTTCCCTTACGTTTTTTCGTGTAATTGCGTTAATATCGAATTTCATAGGTTTCTCAGTCTAATGCTTACTGCTCTTTTGTGAGCCATCAATTGCTCTGCCTCTGCCATTCTTTCAACCACAGGGCCTAAGGTTACAATTCCGTCTTTGCTTAGTTTCTGAAATGTGATAAACTTTTGGAAGCTGCTCAATGAAACACCACTGTATGCTTTCGCAAATCCATTGGTGGGTAAGGTGTGATTCGTACCGGAAGCATAGTCTCCCACAGATTCGGGGGTGAATTGCCCTAGAAATACGGAGCCTGAGTTCGTAATTTTTTCAGCCATGATGTCGCAATTCTCTGTATTTAATATAAGGTGTTCCGGTGCATACGTATTCACAAAGTCGATTATGTCTGCTTCCTTATTCATCTCAATGATCAGACTGTTTTGTAGCGCTAGGGCAGCAATATTTTTTCTTGGGAGCGTTTCAAGTTGTAAAGCCAATTCTTTCTCCACTGATTCGATCAGCCCAGCTGTGGTTGAAACTAAAACCACCTGACTGTCGCTGCCATGCTCAGCCTGAGAAAGCAGGTCGGCTGCAACGAACGCAGGATCAGCAGCTTCATCAGCCACCACCAATACTTCTGAGGGGCCTGCTGGCATATCAATGGCCAATCCTTCCATGCTCACCAACTGCTTGGCTTTGGTAACGTATTGATTGCCGGGGCCAAAAATTTTATATACGGGAGGAATGGTTGCCGTCCCATAAGCCATCGCTGCGATGGCTTGTGCTCCACCCACTTTAAAAACTTGTGTGAGGCCAACTTCTTTGGCTACAAATAAGATAGTTGGATCCACAGACCCATCCGATTTTGGTGGTGTACATAAAATGATGTCCTGGCACCCTGCAATCTTTGCAGGAACAGCAAGCATTAAGAGCGTGGAGAAAAGCGGGGCGGTTCCTCCGGGCACGTAAATACCAATTTTTTCAATGGGGGTTGCTTTGCGCCAGCATGTAACACCGGGCATGGTTTCAATGGGAGCTACTTGGTTCTGTTGCGCACTATGGAACTTTGAAATGTTTGAAGCTGCTATTCTGATGGCTTGCTTTAAATCTTCGGGCACTTGATTCTCGGCTATCTCAATTTCTTCTTTGGATACCAGCAATGAATCCAACGATACGTTGTCAATTTGAAGTGTTAGTTCTTTCAACGCTTCATCTCCGGACACTTTTACTCTGTTGAGAATATTCTTTACCCTTCCTTCCAGAAATTCCAATTCCAGTGCTGGCCGTTGGCAAAGTTCTGCCCATTTGGTTCGTGATGGATTGATATATTGTTTCATTATCGTATCATTTTTTCTATAGGTATTACCAATATCCCTTCTGCACCAAAAGATTTCAATTGGTCTATTTTTTCCCAGAATGCATTTTCGTTCACCACAGAGTGCAATGAAGACCAACCTTTTCTACTCAGTGGCATCACTGTTGGACTTTTCATACCTGGAATCACAGAAGTTATTTTTTCTATGGCTTCATCAGGGCAGTTAAGTAAAATATATTTGTTGTTTTTAGCAGAATTGACAGCCTCTAACCGAAATAGTAGTCGATCTAATATTTCCTTTTTTTCATCGGAGAGTTCAGGGCCTGCGATCATTACGGCTTCTGAAAGCATTACAGTTTCTACTTCTTTTAGCCCGTTGCTTAGCAGTGTGCTGCCCGTACTTACGATATCACAAATGGCATCTGCCAAACCTATTCCTGGGGCAATTTCTACCGATCCACTGATCTCATGAATTCCGGCTTTTATATTGTTGGCATCAAGGTATTTTCTAACAATAACAGGGTAAGAAGTCGCAATGTTTTTTCCCTGAAGTGATGATAGACCTTTGTAGTCTTCCGATTTGGAAATGGCAAGAGATAATCGACACTTGGCGAAGTCGAGTCGTTTGATCAGTGTATTTTTTTTATTCTTCTCTACAAACACATTTTCCCCCACAATCCCAACATCGGCCACATTATCTTCAATGTATTGAGGTATGTCATCATCTCGCAAAAAAAGTATCTCTACAGGAAAGTTGTGTGCTTGTGTTTTTAGTTGACCGCGGCCATTACTTATGGCAAGGCCGCTTTCCTTGAGCAGGGTCATGGAGCCTTCCTGAAGTCTTCCTGATTTTTGAATGGCAATTCGTAAGTAGTTTTTCATTAAAATGTAGGGTGTGGATAAAACAAAAAAGGCCTGCCGAGTGGCAAGCCTTTTGATAAATTCTTAATTATAAATTAATCAAAACATAGACCGACCCCTCCACATATGTGAAATATGATGATGGTGATGGCCGTGGATGTTAAGATTTTGTGTCATTGTTTGAAATCGCTCGCAAGAAATGCATAAGATGCGATTTCTCAAAATTATTCGTTATAAATTACTGAGACATCTTCAAATACTCCATCAGCGGTTGGTATTTGCTTAAATTTGTAATTATGAAAAGCGTATACCTACTTTTTCTTCTGATTGGCCTGACTGCTTGTGTGGAAAGTAAGGAAAGCAGGCTTCAAAAGTTTCTCATCAAGGGAAATAATGAAATCAGTAACAAAAACTTCGATCGGGGGATTGTCTATTATAAAGAGGCCATTCGTATGGATCCCTGTTTTACTGAAGGGCTAAACAATCTTGGCACCGCGTTGTTCCAGCAAGGAAAATTTGATCAGGCACTCACCCGATACCAGGAGGCAATTAATTGCGATCCGGATTATTTACCCACGTTTTATAACAGGGCAAATACATATTATGAACTCAAGGAGTATTTCAGTGCACTTAAAGACCTGGAACGAATTGAGGCGTCACGGCCTGACACCGCTATTGTATACTTTATCAAAGGCCTTGTGCACACGAAGCTTCGCAATTTTGATTTGGCAAAGACTTCCTTTGAAAATGCTTTTAAATTGGAACCCGACAACGTAGAGTTTCTGGTAAACCTGGCTAACGTTAAATACTATCTGAAGGATTATGATGGGGCAATAGCAGATCTGAACAGCACTATAAAACTGGATCCATCCGAAGCTAATATCTATAACACGTTGGCATTGATAGCGATTGATCAGAATGAGTTGGAGGAAGCGCTGAAACAAGTGAACAAAGCACTTGAGTTGGTTCCCAATGAACCTTATTTTATGAATAACAGAGGGTACATTTATCTTGTTCAAAATAAATTGGAAGCTGCGGTGGAGGACATTAATGCCAGCCTGAGTGCTGATCCTGAGAATGGGTGGGCGTATCGCAACAAGGGCGTTTATTACCTGATGAAAGAGGACTATTCGAATGCAGAGCGATTGCTGACTCAGGCAAACGAAATGGAATCTTTTATTGATAAGATCCACTTCTATTTGGGCATGGCTTATTTTAAGAATGGAAAGCAAGCATTGGCCTGTGAACAGTTTTTGTTATCAGAAGAAGCAGGTGATGGGATGTTGACTACAGATTTAATTAAGATGTGCCAATGATTGATTTTGCCAGGTTGGTGAATGATTTGGAACTGAGGCTTCGTGAGCCATTGCCAGGATCTTCGGCCCATGAAACCATGAGAGCAATTCCCGTTGGCAATAAGATTCCCAACTTTGCACATAAAACTCTGCCCAGACCAGGTAGTGTTTTGATTGTACTTTACCCAGATGCTGACCGTATACTATTTCCACTTATTAAGCGGCCCGATTATTCGGGTATGCATGGTGGTCAGGTGAGTTTTCCTGGAGGAAAGAAAGAGGGCGAGGAAGATAGTGTGGTAACGGCACTAAGAGAGGGGAATGAGGAGATTGGGATTGATACAAATGAAGTGAAAGTGATTGGCAAACTGAGTAATTTGTTTGTGATCCCCAGCAATATTATGGTTGCGCCTATTGTGGGTTATGCAGAGCGTAAGCCTTCACTTGTGGCCGATCCCATAGAGGTGGCCAGGATTCTGCATGGTGATGTAGCATCCATTCTACCAGATGATGCTATGTTGAAAAGCGAAATTATCGCAGCCAAAACGTATCAGATGAATGCACCTCATTTTAAGATTGATGATGAGGTGGTCTGGGGAGCTACGGCAATGATGCTCAATGAGCTGAGGGTAATTCTCAAAGAGATTATTTAGAAAAAAACAAGGTTCAACGTTCAGTGAATACTGGTGTTGAACCTTGTAGATTTTGAAACAATCAATTAATTGGACTGCGTTACTTTGGCTGCATAGGCTTCCAGTTTCCCTATTTCCTGATCAATCATAAATAGTCCAACACCTTCTTCTCCAATCAGGTCAAATAATTCTACCGCTCTGCGCGCAATGGTCTCTTCTTCGCGTTGCTCGCTTACAAACCATTGTAGAAAGTTAAACGTGGCAAAGTCTTTGGTTTTAAAGCAATGATCCACCAGGTTATTAATTGATTTTGTTACAGCAATTTCATGATCCAAGGTCAGGTCGAATACCTCTCGTAAACTTTTAAAAGTATGCTTGATGCTGGTCATTTCCGGCTGAAGGGCATGGCCTCCTGCTGTATTGATGTACTTAAAAAGTTTTAGCATGTGCATCCTTTCCTCTTCTGAGTGATGATAGAGAAATTGACCGGATGTATCATATCCTTGCGTTTCACACCATGATGCCATTGATAAATAATAAGCGGATGCCTGGCCTTCCAAAATAATCTGCTGATTGAGCAATGCTTCCGTCTCTTTGGTGATAGATCGGGTAGGGGTGATCATTGGTTTTGTTTGATTTTTCATAATTAATTATTTTCTCCTCTTACTCGATTTTTTACTTACTTTCTTAACTACTTTCCGTTTTCCTTTTTTAGCGGACTTCACCACTTTTTTAGTTTTTTTAGCCGCTTTACGCGTTACTTTTTTCGCCTTCTTTATCTTTTTTGGTGCAGCTTTTTTCTTTGCAGCTACCTTTTTGACAGTCTTCTTATTGGCTTTTTTGGGTGTTATCTTTTTCCTGGTGACCCCTTTTTTGGAAACCTTCTTCTTTGCCTTTTTCACTGTCTTTTTTACCTTCTTCTTAGGAGCCGCTTTTTTAGCAGTTTTCTTCTTTACAGAAACTTTGGTGGTTGCTTTCTTTGCAGTCTTTTTCTTCTTCGGTTTCTCAGGTGATTTAGCAATCAGGTTCAATGCTGATCCTGCCTTAAACCACCCTATTTGTCCAGCGTTGTAGGTATGGTTCACCTTAATGGTATCCTTACTTCCATCTATATGATTGAGCACCAATGTTAACTGCTTGTTAGGGGCAAAGCTTTCCAGGTCAATGATATCGATAGTATCGTCTTCCTGAATTTTATTATAGTCAGCTTCATTGGCAAAAGTGATCCCCAGCATACCTTGCTTTTTCAAATTTGTCTCATGAATACGAGCAAAGGATTTCACCAATATCACTCTTACTCCCAAATGGCGCGGTTGCATGGCTGCGTGCTCACGAGAGGAACCTTCACCATAGTTGTGATCACCTACCACAATGGTAGGAATACCTGCCTTCTTGTACGCACGCTGTGTATCGGGCACTGTACCATATTGGCCAGTCAATTGATTTTTTACATTGTCTGTTTTTTCATTAAAGAAGTTCAACGCACCAGTCAATGTATTGTTGGAGATGTTATCCAAGTGCCCTCTAAATCTTAGCCAGGGACCCGCCATAGAAATATGATCTGTGGTACATTTTCCTTTTGCCTTGATCAACAACTTCATTCCAGTCAGGTTCTTTCCGTCCCACGGTTGGAATGGACTTAGCGCCTGCAAACGTTTTGAGTCATCGGCAATGGACACCTTTACTTTACTTCCGTCTTTGGCGGGAGCCAGATATCCGGGATCCTTTACATCAAATCCCCGTGGCGGAAATTCCGCGCCATGTGGTTCATCCAACACTACTTGTTCGCCATCCTCATTGGTGAGTTTGTCGGTCAGTGGGTTAAATGTTAAATCCCCTGCAATGGCAAATGCGGTTGTGATCTCAGGAGATGCGACAAAAGCATGGGTGTTGGGATTTCCATCGTTGCGTTTTGCAAAGTTTCTATTAAAGGAAGTAATGATTGAATTTTTTCTATTGGGATCATTGGAATGCCTTGCCCACTGGCCGATACAAGGACCGCAAGCGTTGGCCAATACCACGCCTCCCATTTTTTCAAAAACACCAAGGTAACCATCCCGGTCTACCGTGTATCTCACCATCTCAGATCCTGGTGTGATGGTAAATTCTGCTTTGGCTTTTAACTTCTTGTCAACGGCTTGTTTGGCAATTGACGCAGACCTGGAGATATCTTCGTAGGAAGAGTTAGTACATGATCCGATTAATCCTACTTCCAATCTCTGTGGCCAGTTGTTGGCTTTCACTTCTTCTGCAAATTTTGAGATTGGAATTGCTCTATCCGGAGTAAATGGACCGTTGACATGGGGCTCCAAAGTAGAGAGGTTGATTTCTATCACCTCATCAAAGTATTTCTCGGGATTTGCATAGACTTCGGGGTCGCCCGTTAAGTGTTCCTTTACTTTATCGGCAAGATCGGCTACTTCTTTTCTGCCTGTTCCCCGCAGGTAGTCCGCCATTTTTTGGTCGTAACCAAACGTAGAGGTGGTCGCGCCAATTTCAGCTCCCATGTTACAAATGGTTCCTTTGCCTGTACATGACAGGCTATTGGCACCTGGGCCAAAATATTCAACCACCGCACCTGTTCCACCTTTCACGGTGAGGATACCTGCTACTTTAAGGATAACATCTTTAGAGGCCGTCCAGCCACTGAGGTTACCGGTAAGCTTTACCCCGATTAATTTCGGAAACTTAAGCTCCCAGGGCATACCCGCCATTACATCTACGGCATCTGCGCCACCCACACCAATGGCGATCATTCCTAGCCCTCCGGCATTTACGGTATGAGAATCTGTGCCTATCATCATCCCGCCTGGGAAAGCATAATTTTCCAACACTACCTGGTGGATAATACCTGCACCTGGTTTCCAGAATCCGATACCATATTTATTAGATACTGATTCCAAAAAATTAAACACCTCACCACTTGCGGTGATAGAATCTTTTAAGTCTTTTTTTGCTCCGTCTTTCGCCAGAATGAGGTGATCGCAATGAACAGTAGAAGGAACTTTTACTTTGGGAATTCCCGCAGACATGAATTGCAACAATGCCATTTGTGCGGTGGCATCCTGCATGGCTACCCGATCGGGTGTAAATTCCACATAGGATTTGCCTCTCCCGAATTTCTCCATGGGTTGATCAGTATGGAGGTGAGAATAAAGAATTTTTTCAGTGAGTGTAAGTGGCCTGCCCACCACCTTTCTTGCCTTTTCAATTCGGCCGGGCATTGCCTTATATGCGGCCTTTATCATGTCTAAATCGAACACCATAACAATAGTCTTAGTTGAACGGCTAAGGTACTAAAAAGTGTTTGGATTCTGAATGCTGGTGCTGGATTCTAGTCTGCATTCTGGATTCTGGATTCTAGATACTGGAATCCAGACCGGAATCCAGAACTCCCTCTACTTGCTATTGATATAATTGAGAAACTCCCGTTTGATATTTTCGTCCTTGAACTTACCAGAGAAGTACGCTGTCCCTGTTTTACTGTTGGTGTCGCCTACACCTCTGGAGGCTACACACAAGTGGTTGGCATCAATCACTACACCTACGTCCGGGGTATTTAGCGCGAGTCCAATTTCTTTACCAATCTGCACCGTAAGACGCTCCTGCACTTGCGGTCTTTTGGAAAAGTATTGTACGATACGATTTATTTTGGAGAGCCCTATTACTTTGCCTGAAGAGAAGTAAGCTACGTGGGCTTTACCATAAATGGGTACAAAGTGATGTTCGCAATGACTGAAAAAGGTGATGTCCTTCTCCACCAGCATTTGATCGTAGTTGTACTTGTTGTCAAAAAGGCGGGCATGTGGTCTGTTTTTAGGGTTTAATCCACTAAAAACTTCTTTTACATACATTTTAGCCACCCTTCTAGGCGTTCCTGCAAGACTATCATCGGTAAGATCAAGCCCCAGAATGGTCATAATCTCTTTGAAGTGCTTCTCGATTTTATCCACTTTCTGGTTGTCATCCAGGTCAAAGGCATCTGGCCTTACCGGGGTTTCCCATGAAGACAGGATGTGATCGTCATCCAATTCCTCATCCAAAGGTTTAATGGGCTGGATATTCAACGAAATTTCTTTCTGTCTCATAGAGTTTGATTTTAAGGTCATATTTTGTGTCAATCTGCTGCCTTAATATTTTCCAGATCACAATGGCTATGTTTTCGGCCGTTGGATTCACGGTTTTAAAATGGGCAACGTCAAGGTTTAAGTTCTTATGGTCAAATTGTTTAAGGATATGTTCTTTAATGAGGTCGCTCAACACCTTCATGTCAAACACATACCCAGTATTAGAGTCGGGTTCACCAATAAGCGTTACAATTAATTCGTAATTATGGCCATGATAATTGGGATTGTTACACTTTCCAAAGACTTGATCATTTTTTTCGTCTGACCAATCTGGATTATTGAGCCTGTGGGCTGCATTAAAATGTTCCTTACGGGATACCGCTACCTTCATAACTAGTGGAAAAACACCAATTGGGACAAAAGGTTCTTTCAGATTTAACTAAATAACGAAATGACTAGAAATTGCTGATGGATCGGTCGTGG
>ERZ761609.748-NODE-748-length-34729-cov-67.879102_pt1 | contig 34729 bp, 37 predicted proteins | sample MGYA00511163_ERZ761609 | MGnify/ENA primary metagenome ERZ761609 (study PRJEB28899, sample SAMN02445070) | bioreactor sludge metagenome | biome: EBPR sludge | place: Australia: Brisbane, Thorneside Wastewater Treatment Plant | collected 2011-12-16 ...
GTCCTCACCGCCAAACGAGTTGCACCACCCACGAGGTCCTCATGCCAATGACTTCCATCAACGACTACTTGCGGCGATACGGAAGTGCACTCGGACATCGAGTCCTCGCACAGTTCCCGCCTCTCCATGCCCCGGAAGATCCACTCGCAGATGAACTCCGGCAACTGAAACGGCGGCCGTTTCCCGCCCAGGCACTGGCGATCATGGGCATCGTCAAGCGGTGGCGGGAGGCCCGCTGCGCCGGGGCCGTAGCTGAATGTGGCACCGGCAAGACTCTGATCTCTCTTGGCAGCGTCTACGCCCACGCGGAAGGCCGGCCGTTCACGGCACTGGCCATGGTGCCACCGCAGTTGGTCGAGAAGTGGGCAAGGGAGTGCTTCCTCACGATCCCCGGCGTGCGCGTCTTTGTCATCGACGGCGTCCGGAACGGCGTCGGTTCCAACGGATTCAGCGGCGTGAATGAGGTGCGGCTGCGGAATGGACGGATCGTGCGCGAGGGGCTTCGAACGACACTGAGCGAGCTCCGCCTGGCCGGCAATCACCGCTGCGCCCGGGCGAAGTGGCAGGCCACGGTTCAGGGTCCAAGCGTCTTCGTTGTGTCGCGAGAGCGGGCGAAGCTCGGCTACTTCTGGCGGCACGTCATCCGTTCGGCGGGCAGCGGACCGTTCCTCGGCAATGTCATCAACCCCGACACCGGTCGTCCCGTAATGACCAGCGACGACCAACTGAGGCGAGCCGACTTCCGCAAGGTGAAGCATTCCGAAGTGGTCATCCCAGAAACAAACCGCGACCGGCGGCCGTTCTTCAGCCCGCTCTGGCAGGCGGACAACCAGAAGATCCAGCGCATGGCGCCGGTCGAGTTCATCGGGCGATACCTGAAGGGCTTCTTCGATTACGGCATCGCCGACGAGGTCCACGAACTGAAGGGCGAGACGGCGCAGGGCAACGCCTTGGGCACGTTGGCGGCGACCTGCGGGCGAACGGTAATCCTAACCGGGACGCTGTTAGGCGGGTACGCCGATGAGTTGTTCAACATCCTCTACCGGCTCGATGCCCGCGCGATGCGCGAGGACGGCTTCGACCACGGCGAGGGCGGGTTGCGGCAGTTTGCGGAAGCCTACGGGGTTTTGGAGAAGGTCACGACGATTGAGGAGTCCGAGAACTCCTGCTCCAAAGCGCGCGTGAGCACGACCGTGAAGCGGAGGCCCGGCGCGTCGCCACTGCTATTCGGGAAGTACCTCATGAACTTGGCGGCGTTCGTGTCCCTCGAAGACATTTCGGACGCGCTGCCCAGCTACGTTGAAGAGGTGATCTCCGTCGAGATGGACGCGGATCTCAAGAAGGCGTACTCGGATCTCGAGTCCGACATCCGGGAAGCGCTTCGGGAGCATCATGGGAACGCGTCGGTGATCAGCACCGCGATGAACGCTCTGCTGCTCTATCCCGACCGTCCGTTCGGCCTTGGCACCTTGTACGGCTATGCGCTCAATCCTGAGTCCGGGGAGCGAGAGCGTTTCGTGATCGCGGATCCGCCCGATCTCGATGAGACCGCCCACTACGCCAAGGAGCGGCGCCTGCTCGAAGAGGTGCAACGGGAACTGGCGCACGGGCGCCGGGTACAGGTCTACGCCGTGTACACGCAGAAGAGGGATGTCACCCGACGGCTGCAGAGCATTCTGCAGGAAGCGGGAATTCGCGCTGAAGTTCTGACTGCGGACACCCCGCCAGAACAGCGCGAAGCCTGGTACGAGCGGCACCTCCGAAGTGGGATGCAGGTTTGCATCTGCCATCCGAAGCTGGTGCAAACCGGCCTCGATCTCCTGGAATTCCCGACAATCCTGTTCTACGAGACGGGGTATTCGACCTACGTTCTGCGTCAGGCCAGCCGCCGCAGTTGGCGCATCGGGCAGAAGCGGCCGGTGCGGGTTGGCTTCCTGACGTACGCGGGCACGGCCCAGGAAAGCTGTTTGCGCTTGATGGGCAAGAAGCTGCTGGTGTCGCTCGCCATGGAGGGCAAGCTCCAGGCCGAAGGACTGCAAGCGATCGACGAGGACGACGATGTCCTCACGGCGATGGCGCGCGAACTGGTCACCCGGCAAGGGGTGGGAGAGGCTGCGGCGGAGGTTTGGCGATCTCTCCAGCAACAGGCAACGCAGGAAAAGGCCACGACGCCAGTGATTGAGCCACTCATTGACCTCGGCTCAACGCCGGAGCCCGAAATGCCGATGCCGACGGCTGCGATGGGACCGGCAGTCCAACTCTCACTGTTCTGAAACCACCGTGGAGGTGACAAATGCCTGAGCAATCAACCGTTCGCGACCCTCGCTCGCTGTTCGACATCGACGAGCGACTCGCGGAACTGATGGACCTGGTCGCAGATGCAGCCGCCGATGGACAAGAGCCTCCCGCAGAACTCATCGAGGAGATCAACGAGTACATCGAGGCTTTCCAGTCCAAGGTGGACCGCATCGCCGGCTACCTGCGCTGGCAGGAGTCGATTGCCTCGATCTGCGGCAGCGAAGCGGAGCGGCTCTACGCGCGGAAGAAGTCGGCGGAAGGGCGTGTCAGCCGCCTGAAGAACATGTTGCTGCACTTCATGCTGTCCAGAGGGCTTAAGAAGCTCGAAGGAGAGCGCGCGGCAATCGGGCTTCAGCCGAACTCGGCGGCCTCGCTGGTCGTGGACGATCCGCTCAAGATCGGCGAGTGCTTCTTCGAGCGATCCATCGGCTTCACGAAGACCGAAATGCAGGAGCTAATCTACCAGTTGCCCGCAGGAGAGCTGAGGGACCGGCTGGAGGCGCGACTCGCCGAGGACGGATGGCAGGTCAACGGCGGCGCGATCCGGGCGGCCTTCGCGAACGGCGCGGAGATCGACGGCGCCCGGCTCGTGAAGGGCCATCACATCCGGATCCGATAGGGCAACTCGTTCGCTCCAAGGGATTGGTCGGCTGACAATTCGGGTGAACGGTGCTGTTGATGCACTTTGCAGGAATCGCATTCACACTCGGGTTGCTCTGGCTCATGTGGAGTGTCAGGGGAAAACTGAGCTCTCACGGCTTCGAGTACGTCCATTGGGTTCCCGCAAGCCGGCGTTCAATGGTCCAGGCGGTGGCCGCTGGTGCTGGAGCTGGCATTCTGGTCGCGTGGTTGTTCGGTGGCTACGACAAGAGCGCCAGTCCGATGTTCACGGACGTCTGGATGGCGATCACGCTCGGGCCTCTGGCGGAGGAGCTGATCTTTCGTGGTTATCTCTTCTGGGTGATCGGCTCGCTTCTCGCGCGTCTGAAGGTTCGCTCTGGTGCTGCGACCGCATTCGGCGTCGCAGTGCTCTTCGCCCTGGCGCACGCGTCGAAGTCGGGGATCACCGAGCCCCAACTCATAGCCATCTTCGGTACGGGCCTGCTCTACGGCTGGTTGCGGCTCGATTCCGGTTCAACGGTTCCCCCGGTCATCGCCCACATCCTCTTTAACGCGGTCATCTACCTGGCCGCTGTCTTCGTCTGATTCGACTTCCCATTCCAGGAGTTCCCCGCATGTCTCGTTCCACCGAGGAGTTCCGTAGTGTGTTCAAAGCCGCCCGGCGGGCTGGCACCCCTCTCGTTGCCATTCGGACGGCCGACCCGGCCAGCGCCATGGCACAAGTCATGGCCAGTCTGAACGGCAAGAGCGAGATCCCAGTTGTGGTCTGGGACATTCTCAATGGGCTAATGGGCCGCAACGAGCCTGGCAAGGCCGCGGCAGGCAAGCTGGTCGGCGAGAACGCCGGCCCCCTCGGCCCAGCCGACGCTCTGGCGGCGGCGCAGAAGATCGCCAGGGACGCCATCCTCTTCTTCCTCAACCCGCAGCGTGTTTGGGAGCAGGTAGACGTTCTGCAAGGCGTCTGGAATCTGCGCGACCTTTTCAAGGCAAACGGCCAGGTGCTCGTGCTGATCTCGACACCCGGCGCCTCCTTGCCAGCGGAACTGCAGAGCGATGTCATGGTCATCGACGCGCCTCTGCCATCGGCGGAGGAACTCGCGTCGCTCGTGCGGGAGACCTTCGAGGCGGCCGAACTTCCGGCGCCGAGCGAGGAGATCATCCACAAGGCGGTCGATGCGCTTGTAGGCCTGGCCGCGTTCCCGGCGGAACAGGTGCTGGCCATGTCGCTTTCGAAAAGCGGACTGGAATTCGACCGGCTCTGGGATCGCAAACGGCAGGCGGTGGAGCAGACACCGGGACTCACCATCTGGCGAGGCGGGGAGACGTTTGATCAGATCGGCGGCTGCGAGAACATCAAACGCTTCCTCGACGCCGTCATTCACGGCGAGGAAGCGCCCCGTGTCATCGTCTTCGTGGACGAGATCGAGAAGGCCTTCGCTGGCAGTGGAACGGACACTTCGGGCGTGAAGACCGAGATGACCGGCACGATGCTTAGTTGGATGCAGGACCGCGGCGCGGACGGCGTGATCTTCATCGGGCCGCCGGGTGCCGCGAAATCGGCCGTGGCGAAGGCCGCGGGCGCGACGGCAGGGGTCCCAACCGTGGCGTTTGACCTGGCGGCCATGCAGAGTTCGCTGGTCGGCGGCTCGGGCGAACGGCTGCGGGCGGCGCTACAAGTGGTCGATGCCATCTCGCAAGGCCGAAGCCTCTGGATCGCCACCTGCAATTCCATCACGAGCCTGCCGCCTGAACTACGGAGGCGGTTCACGCTCGGGACGTTCTTCTTTGACCTGCCAACCGCCGAGGAGCGCGAGGCGATCTGGAACATCTACGAGCACCGCTGGCAGTTGAACGGCGAGCGCCCGGATGACGATGGCTGGACCGGCGCCGAGATCAAGGAGTGCTGCCGAAAGGCTTGGCGGTTGAAGCTCTCTCTACGCGAATCGGCAGCGTACATCGTGCCCGTTTCGCGCTCGGCAGCGGACCAGATCGAGGCGCTGCGGCGGCAGGCCTCTGGGCGATTCCTGAATGCGTCCCAGCCGGGTGTGTACTCAGCAGAGAACGAGCCCTCGGCAGTCGGAGCAGGAAGGCGCTCGTTCCGGGAGATCGGGGATTGAGGGAGCACTGCCATGAGCAAATTTGAAGAATTGCGTACGGTTTTGGCCGACGAGCGCTTCCTTGTCGAGGCGCTCCGGGAGCTTGGGTACAGCCCGGAAGTCTCGAACGAGGGCATGAGCCTCTACGGCTACCTCGGTGACGAGAGGCCGGAGAAAGCCCACATCGTGATTCGCCGGCGGCAACTCGACTCGGCCAGCAACGACATCGGCTTCGCCCGAGACGAAGGCGGCGTTTACCGTGCGCTCATCAGTGAGTACGACCGTGGCATCGGGTTCAATGACGCCTGGCTGGGACGTGTTGCCCAGACGTACAAGGAGCGCCAGACGATGACGGTCGCGAAGTCGAAAGGCTACCGGTTCCTGGGGCGGCAAGTGGTTGAAACGCCTGCCGGCAAGAAGGTGCAACTCCGGTTCGCAGTCCGCTGAGGAGGTTGAGTATGGGCGAGAAGACCATCACCGTCGAGATCGACGAACAGGGCAACAGTTCCATCGACCTCCACGGCTTTCACGGCAAAGGCTGCGGCGATGTTGCCGAAGCGCTGCGGGACAAGGACACTCTGGTCGTGGACCGCAAGAAGCGCGAATTCCACGTCACTGCGGCCGAAAGCCGGGTGGTTCGCAACTCGATCAAAGGGTGAACCGCCATGCAACTCCGTGTCCACGCTTTCATGGAGTCCAGCACTGTGAACGGCCCCGGAGCTCGAGCGGTGGTCTGGGTGCAGGGTTGTCCGCTGCGCTGTCCAGGTTGCTGGAACCCGCAGACACACGACCCGCTGCGGGGCTTCCAGCGCGATGTTTCGGAGATCCTCGAATGGTTCGCAAGGGTAAGCTGCGAGAACCGGATCGAGGGGCTCACGATCAGCGGCGGCGAACCGATGGAGCAGGCGTCAGCGGTTCTGGAACTGCTTCGCAGGCTGAAGGCGGCACACCCCGCAGTGACCACAGGGCTGTTCTCGGGCTACACGGAACGGGAACTCCCTGACGCCTTGTGGCGAGCTATGCAGGGCCACTTGGATTTCGCTGTGCTTGGCCGCTACAACGCAAGGCGGCGCAGCCACGATCCGCTGGTTACGTCAACCAACCAGGTGCTGCATCTGTACACTACCCGCTACTCAATGGCTGACTTCGAGGCACAAGCCGCGGAAGTCCACATCGACGATACCGGTCTGGCCCAGATCACCGGCTTCCCCGTTCTCGGCTCGCCAGTTCTTGGCTAGCCGTCCCCGTTTCACTTTTCATCCTGGAGTCTTCTATGGCCACACAAGGCAGTCTCTTTGCGTCTGTCGGCGCGGTGCTCACACTGCCGGTCCCCGTTATGCCGACCGGCAACGGCGCGGACGGAGACCCGCCGTCTTCGTCCCCGACTGTTCCGATTCACGATCCTGGCGTCGATCTCGCCCGGAAGACCGTCTGCATCAAGGTCCGCCTGTCGACGATGGGCAACACCCGGAAGGTTTCCACTTCCCAAATCGAGGCGGACGCCGACAAGGACCTTCTGCGCGTCTCGAAGCACCTGCTCGATTCCGCCGAACTGAAGGCGATTGGCCGGTTCGACGGCGAGATCCGGCGGTTTCTCTACAACATCTGCCTGCCGTTCGAGGTCGGCATTCACCTGCTGCCGATTGCCGCCATCGAAGCCGTCGAGCAGAAGCTGCGCCAGTTCGCCGAACAGCGGCAGGAACTGGTCAAGGCGTTCCTCGCGGCCTACCCGGCCCTGTGTCAGGACGCGGCGAAGCGCCTGCGGGGTCTCTACGATCCGGCCGACTACCCGCCGTCGAGCGACGTCGAGCGTGAGTTCGGTTTCTCGTGGCAATACGTCAGCTTCGGCGTTCCCGATCAGCTCAAGGGCATCTCCCAGGAAGTCTGGCAACAGGAACGCGAGAAGGCGGCGCAACGCATGGCCGAGGCGTCTTCGGAGATCCAGCAGGTACTGCGCGAGACCATGGCGAAACTTGTTCAGCACATGGCGGAGCGGCTGAAGGTGGGTGCCAATGGGAAGCCCGTGCGTTTCAAGGAAACGACCGTCTCGAACCTGGTCGAGTTCCTGGCCAACTTCGAGTTCCGCAACGTCACCGACGACGCGGAGCTTCAGTCGCTCGTGAACCAAGCCCGGACTCTCCTCCAGGGTGTCGAGGCCGACGACCTGCGCTCGACTGGCGAACTCCGCGCTCAGGTACAGGCAGGCATGGAGGGTCTGGCTTCCCAACTCGACACAATGCTCACCAAGTCTGGTAGCCGGAAGTTCCGATTCGACGAGGAGGACGCATGAGCGCGGGGTTCGTGGTCGCACTCGTGGAAGGCTTCGAGGGGACGCTCGACGAGGTCCTATCTCGGGCCCTGTCGCCGGAGTTGAGGGCAGCCGTAGCGGGCCTTCTATCGCAAATGGCGACGGCGCGTAGCGCCATCGCCGGGATCGGCGAACAAACCAACACTCCCTGCGCCGGCAGTTAGCCCGCCGGCGCTTTCATCAACCCAAAGTGCCGGGCCTGCCCGGCGATTTCTGCCTCAAGGAGCAATGACACGATGAGCGGAGTCAATCAGATCACGATTGTCGGCAACGTCGGCGCCGCCCCGGAACTCAACTACGGCCAACACAACCAGCCGTACTGCCGGTTCTCGGTCGCCGTCAACGAACAGTGGAAGAACAACGGTGAGAAACGCGAGCGGGTAACGTGGTTCCCGGTAGTCGCCTTCAATGGCCTATCAGAAAACTGCGCTGCGTATCTTGAGCGCGGCCGGACCTGTGCCGTGATAGGGCGCGTTCAGACGCGCGAGTACGAGGACCGCGAGGGCACGAAGCATCACGTCATGCAGGTGATCGCGGAAAAGGTTACCTTCCTTGGAGCCTCTCGCAAGGAGGAGTCATCGGCAGCGCCTCGCCCAGGAAAGCCCGCTGCGCAAAGCGAGATTGATCCGGACTTGATTCCATTCTGACCTGAGGATGGGGGCCTTTCGTCGCCCCCACCAGGAGCGAATCCATGACTGACACATCTCAATCACCCGGTTTGTTCACGCAGTTGCTGCCCTTGCTGGCTCAACGGGCAGTGCTCATCACGATCTCGCAGATCGAGGAAGGCGACCGCCTTCAGGTCAACATCTGCCCGCGTCAGCTCAAGGACGGGGAGAACCAAGCGCTGACCACGCCGTTATCGGCGTGCGGTACCGCCACCGAACTCGACAACGAACTCGTTGCCCAGGTCGCCTCATTCGTGGCCGCCCAGGTCGGTCTCCATTCGAATCTCTCGGCCATCGAGAGGGAACTTGCAGAGGCCGAGCGGCTTGCCCGCGAAGAAGCCAAGAAGAAGCAGAAGACGGTCGGCAACGGCGGCAAGAAGGCCGATCCGGTCGCCAAGCCAGCAGAGGCGGAAGTGAAGCCCGAACCGCCTGCGGCACAAACGCTCAGCCTCTTCGACGCTCCCGTGGCAGAGTCCGCCAAGGAAGGAGACTGACAAACCATGCCCATCACGATCACCAAGATGACCCGGCTATTCCAGTTCAACGGTATCCGGCTTCCGGATCCCAACCCAAACATGCCGGTAGACGAAGTCAAAGCGCTGTACGCGGCACAGTACCCAGAGTTGGCAACCGCCGTCGTCAACGGTCCGGAAGCCGTCGGCGACAAGATGCGCTACACCTTCGAACGCGCCATCGGTAGTAAGGGGTAACCCGTGCGCCGGTCGAAGCGAGCTACGCCTGAAAGGCTCCATCAGGTCTTCACGGAGCAAGATGCGCGCCGAGATCTTCTGCAAATCGCAAAAGGTCAACAGACGTCGCTGAATCCAGCCTTAGCGAGGTTCGTCGCATGCCCCGACTGGCAAATCGCATCCTCCCTGCTGCACGCCGCACTCCACGCCTCACTGAGCGACCGGCGGCGAGCACGCCTGGCCGCTCCGCCCGGTTGGCTCCATCCGCTCTGATCCCGCCCGGGGCGGGTTTTGCAATTCCAAGGCTGGAGTCCGTCGACGGTAGACCTGTTCCGGCAGAGTACCGAATCCTCCAGGGAGAGCGGGCGGCGGCGCAGCTGGCACTGAATCTGCTGGACGCGGGCGTTCTCTCTGGCGAGGACTGGGGGTCGTCGCAGGGCGATCCCCTGGCCTTTCTCCATCAAGGTTTGGAGCGCTGGCTCGATTCGAACGGCCGCGAGCAGATCCGTCAGCAGTTCTTCGTCGATGTGGTGTTGTCGACCTCTCTGGATCGCTTCTCGTATCGTTCGGGGCCTTGCGAGGAGAACCTCGCGACAGTGTTCCTGACAATCGAGCCGGACTCGGCCGGCTATGTCGTTCTGGGCCCCACTCTCCGCTTACTGGACCAGGTGCATCCCCGTTTGCCCGCCACCTTCCTTCATCTGTTTCTTGGTGCGTTGAACCGTTGGATTCGGGTGTACGACTACCGAGATGCGCTTGATCGGTTGGACCGCATCCGCGAGTGGTATGAAGGGGATCCGGAAGCGGAGCAGATGGAACTTCCCAACGTGGACGCAGCGATTCCGAAGAGTGCCCGCCGGCGACCGCTCGGATCCCGGGCGCTGGAGCCGGTCCTCGACGGTTGCCGTAGCCGGCAGGTGCAAGCTCTGGTGCGGAAAGCGCAAGAACTGGAGCGCGCGTCTCGATCCGCAGAACGGCCTGTTGTCTCAGACGAGCAGCGTGAGAGCCTCATGGACTGCGGGGAACCGGTGCCAGCGTTAGTGGCCGTCTTCGAAGAGCGGGACGCGATTGAGGGCGCCTTCGATGAAGAAGCGCAGGGAATGCTTGAGGTGACGCCCGAGCCCAATCTCATCATTCCCTTTGATGGCAAACGCGTTGCCGGCGTGGCCTCGGCGTTTCACTGTCTAGCGACCCTCTGTCGAACCTTGACGCTGGCCTCGGAGTTGATTTCGCTGATGCCCGGGAACCGGCGCGGCGGCAACGAATGACGGAGGCGCCATGAAGTCCTATGTTGCGATCGGCGGCAGCGAGCCGCTCAGCCTCAAGGGTGCTCTGCTCTTTTACGAGGGACGCGGGCGTGCCTTCGTAACCTGGCATGAAGCGAAACCATCTCCCCACGACGGCATAATCCTCGGCGAGGCGCATGAACTCACTACCGAATTCCTTCGAAGATTGGCTCAGGGCTTAGGAACGGAGACCTCGGCCGAGGTGCTTCCGCTGAATATGCTGGCCTGGACCGGCGACCTGTCGGTGTGGTGGACTCCGCGCGCGGTCAGGCGGATGTACTTTCGGCCCAACAGTGAGGCACCAACGGGCCTGAGCGGGGAGATGTTCTCCCAGCCTCCTTTGGTCTGGAAAGTTGCGGGGGCCGAGTTGTCGGTCCGTGCTCTGCGGAAGAACCAGCGGCCGAGCGCAGACACACCGTTGATGATCGCGCCGTACTGGAATACTGACGGGGACTCCGGCGTCGTCTGCCAGGGGAGTATGCGCGCGCCGGAAGTTGGCGGAATTGCTTCGCTCGCCGCTTGGGAACAGGCGTTCTTTCAGAGCGAGTTCACGCACCAGACCGGGGTAAAGAAACTCCTGGCTGCGAAACGGGGCTACTGCCAGACACTGGAAGCCCTCAAAGGGGGACACCAACGTTTCCGGACAGGATCGCTCCGGCCAGCCGGCGAGACGCTTGCGGAGTTCATCCGGCGCGACCGGTGAGAGGGGGTGTCATGCACGAACTGAGCCAAGATCTCCTCCAGCGGCCCGTCCGCGTGTTGGTCGTCGGTTGCGGCGGTTCCGGAAGCGCGATCGCGGCGGGACTGCCCTATCTGCACCAATCGATGATCGTCTCCGGTCATCCCGGCGGACTGGCCGTATCTATCATGGACGGGGACGCTATCTCGCCAACGAACACCGTCCGCCAGCCGTTTTGCGTAACGGAGATCGGCCTCAACAAAGCCGTCGTGACGGTGAGTCGCCTGAACCTGTTCTGGGGCGTGCGTTGGACTGCCGTCCCTGAGCATCTCGCGGACACCACTGACCTGGGCAACGTGGACATCGTCATCGGGTGTGTCGATACGCGCGCGGCGCGAAGGCTGATCAGCAGGAAAGTGGAAGGGCTGAGGAGCCGGGTCAGTTACTGGCTCGATCTTGGTAACACGGCCGACGGCGGTCAGTTCGTGCTCGGCCAGCCACTGAACGGCCGCAATCTCCGATCCGCGAACCGCCTGCGAACGGCGGCTGAATTGTTTCCGGAGATCGTCAATCCGGACTTGGAGGACGAAACTGAGCCAGGCTGTAGCGCGGTCGAGGCATTGGAACGGCAGTTATATTAGCGGCGCTGCATATGTGCATGACTCAGGTTCAAGCGTCGCGGAGGTTTCGCTCAAGCGCGTGCGGAGACGGCCTATGCGCATGCTGAGACTGGTGGTCTTGCGCGCCGCTGGGACCGTGCAGTTGCTCCACCGCCAGATCATTCAGGTCGAATGACGTTGAATTGGGGGCTCTGCCCCCAACCCCCCGGAATTTACCGCTTTTTCGCCAGAATGTCTGCCCGACTCGGCTACAATGACGGTACTTGAGCGGAGGATAGGGCTCCGCAGGAATGCGACCCGAGCGCCGACTCAAGCGCCGGAATGGCAGGGGCGGCTTTGGCCGCCCCGAATCTCGAACTGCTCCCATCGGCCCAAATCTCGTTACGGCGGGAAAGCAAGTTCTGCGCGCTGTCCGCCCCCTGGAGGGCAAGCATGGAAACCCATTTCCTTCACGAAGACCTGCTGCATCGAGAAGTGAGAGTGCTGGTCGTCGGGTGCGGCGGAACCGGCAGTGTTGTCATTGGCGGACTGCCCTACATCCACCAGGCGATGCTCGTTCAAGGGCATCCATACGGATTGCGTGTCACGGTGATGGACGGGGACACTGTTTCGCCCTTCAATTGCGTCCGCCAGCCATTCAGCCGAAGCGAGATCGGGCTAAACAAGGCGATTGTCTTGGTGAGCCGGATCAACCTGTTCTGGGGCCTGAATTGGATTGCAATTCCCCTGCCTCTGACCGCAGAGACTCTTGCGGCATCGTATGCCGGCAACGGCGGCCCGGCTCTGCGTCCGGACATCGTGATCGGTTGTGTGGACACGCGGGCGGCACGCGCCATCATCGCCGAGGGCACTGCGTCCTCCAGTGGCGTGGGTTACTGGCTCGACATTGGCAACAGCGCTTCAAGTGGGCAATTCGTTTTGGGTGAGCCGCGGAACGCGAGGAACAGGCGGTCGCGGACGCGACTGCCGACAGTGGCGGAGGTCCTTCCGGAGATTGTCGACCCGGCTCTCGACGATGACGACGAACCGAGTTGCAGCGCGATCGAGGCGCTTGAACGTCAGGAATGCTTCGTGAATACCGTGTTGGCGCATCACGCTCTGGCGTTGCTTGCGCAGTTGTTCAGGCACGGTCGTATCTCGCGTCATGGCGGCTTCGTGGACATCGCACACTCGCGAGCAGTGCCACTCTCGATAGATCCACGCCTCTGGCGCAGGATGGGAAAGCGGGCTGGCCTGTCGCGGCCGGCAATCGATGGCCCGTCAAGCGTGGCGGGTCCTTAGGCCGTTCATCGAAAGGGATCTACGATCTGGACGCCTCCGATACTGCCATACCCGGAGAAATCTTCGGTATAGAGCTTTTCGACGCCATGAACCAAGCAGGAGGCGACCAGCAAGGCGTCCCAAAACGAGAGGCTGTATCGGGTGATCAACCGCTCGGCCTCATCCAGAACATCCCAAGTCGGCCCGCAACACGTCCAGATCCGACGTAGCGTATGAATGTTGTCGAGTGCCGCTGCGACCGTCAAGCCGAAGGGGGTGAGTTTTCGGGCCGCAGCTACATATTCGCACGCCACCTGCCACAGCAAGGCGGGATCGTCCAGAGAATTCACCAACTCCATTGCGATCCGCTGCTTGCGTGCGTCTCGCGGATCGTGGACGTACAACAGGATGTTGGTGTCAACGGCGATCATGAAGCTCATCGCGTGTCAGCCGAGGCGCTGTGGGCAAGAGGGGCTGGGTTCGCATCCGCTGAACGAGATCCGCCGCGAGTTGGCGCCGGCGGGAAGGATCGGTCTCCTCAGGCGGAGTAGATCCTTCGGACACAATCAACACGTCCACCTCCGCGCCCTGTGGCAGGTCGCACGGATTCCGCAGTTCCAGTTTCCCGTCTCGGTAGATCGCCTTGCGCCGCTGTGTCATCCATCTCCTATTATAGGCGCCGAGCTAGGTGTTGGCCGCCGCGCAAAGGCGGGCCGGGCGCGTGGCGCCGCGCTCGGCTCCTGCCAAGCAGTGTGTTCATGCTTGCCGTCCACCTCCGTCGGCGTCTGCCCGCCGGATGCGGCTGATCTCCTCGCGGAGAGAGGCGTTCTGACGTTCAAATGCCGACATGCGATCTGCGCGATCTCTCTCTTCCAGAACCAGGCGGCCGATGCGACCGACTTCGAGAGCCAATTGGCGGTTCTGTTCGCGGAGGCGGTCGACCTCGCCGCGAAGGTCGAAAATCTTCGCGTCTTTGGTATCGGAGATCCCGGCAACGGGTTGACGTTTCCTCTTGAGCTCTTCGAACCTCTCGTTGACCTCGGGAAACGCCCACTCGCCGTCTGGCAGCTTCCGGACGAGAGTGTTGACATTCACGCCGGCCTCCCGCGCCAGCACAGTCTTGTTCCAGCTAAAGTCAGTTCCAACCGTGACTGTCCGGCCCTTCTCCATTCGGTCCAATGCTTCGAGCAGCTTGCGCCGAGTCTGGAGGAGGCGACTCGTGTGATAGCGGCGAAGGCCGAGAAGCTTCTTGTCCGGGCCGATCATTCCAGACTCCGCAAGATCGCATTGCTCACGGCATGAATGTCCCGCAGAGCCTTCTGGTAGGGTTCGGCCCGCGGTTTGCACTCCATCAGGGATTCGCATTCTCGTTTCACGCGCTCCCAATGCGGCTTATGCTCGAGAGTGATTACCGAATTGCGGCAGGCGCCGGGGTTGCACCGCTGCAGCACCGGCCGATCCCCTCCCGTGCAAAGCGCGGTTCCCTCATGGAACCAGCAATAGTTGGAGGCAGCGCAGGGGTAAACGCGCTGGCCTGCGCCGATCAACTCCACAATCATCTTGCGGCGCAGGTGATCGCCGGCTTCTCCTCGAAAGTGCTTCTCGAGGCGGCCTTCGGAAATCGCCTGGTCGACTTTTCTCTTCAGTCGGGCGCCGCCTGGGCCGGCCAGCCGGTCGGCGCGCAGCGCCTTGTCGAAGCTCTCGAACGAGACCCTTTCCGTTTCCTCCTCCAGCAGCATCCACAGCTCCAGGTCATTGCCGATGTAGTGATCTGTCATCGTGAGCGAGATGTGCTTGAAGTGCTCCTTGAGGGCGAGCAAATTGGTTGTGTCATACCTGACAACGTACCTGGCGAAAGTGCGCCGGAACATGTGGGGATGAATGTGGAAGGACCCGCCTTTCTGGTCCTTCAAGCCGAGCATCGCCACGTAATTCGACAACCGCTGAAGTATCGCTGCTTGCGACAAAGGGTCGCGCGTCTGATGACGCGAATGGACAGACGGTACGGGCATCCACAGATACGAGACTCCTGCTCGCCGCCGCGTCGCGCTGCCCAGCCGCTCCAGGACCTGAACAGCTCTACAGCAAAGGGGACCGCCCAGCCACTTGGCCTCGCGGCCGTCGGGGACGCCCTGCATCTTGAAAACCCTGCCGTGCAGCCATGCCAAGTCCGGTCGCCCTGGTTCCTTTACCACCTCGCAACAGCCTTCCTGCAACGACAGCAACTCACTCAGTCGCATGCCCGTGGCGAAGGCGATCAGCACAAAGCAAGCGGTCTGGAGATGACACAACTCTGTGCTCAGTTGCCGCAGCGAGCGCACACCCAGTGCGAGGCGACTGCCCGCCAGCGAATATGGCGCCACTGCGCGCAAGCGCAGGTGCCGCGAGCCGTGGTACTGAAACAGGATTGGAGTTGCGCCGGCCCGAATGTCCTCCAATTCGTCTGCGCAGTCCAATAGGTAGTTGGAGAACAGATCCAAGTACTGAAGGGAAGCCCGCACAAGAGGGCCGAGGACGACCTCGGGAATAATCTCTGTGGTGCTTCCGGAACTGCCACCGCCGCTGCCCGCGATTCTAGCCGCCGATTCGCCCTGCAGGGGGTCGATGACCAAGCCATCGTCCATGAGGCTTCTGTACTGAAAGAGCGTCTGCAAGACCTGGAGACATCTGTATCTCATGGCCCTGCTGGTATCAGAAGCAGACACCTCCAAAATGTAGTCGTCGCAGTGGTGCGGTAGAACGTCTTTGAATCGGAGTATGGGACTTGAATAGCCCGCCAGGTGTGCGATGAATCTCTTCAGCGCCTTGAATACGTTGCGCAGGCTTGCCGGGGAATGCACGGGCCCGTCGATCGGGTGCCAACGGAGGGCGTAGACAAGCTGCTTCGACGCCGTGAGCAGTGACCGAAAGCGGGCGTCGGTGAACAGGGCGCCGCCGGGAAGTTTGAAAGCCCAGCGTATTCTCTTATCCGAGCGGCCCGCGGCCGGATTTCTATTCTCGTTCGAGAAATCCCACACGACATCCCAGAACCGCGAGGTCGACGTCACTTGCAGGTTATCGTCTCGCGCGCCGAGCCGGGCTCCCGGGGTGGCCGCACCAGGGGCCCCACGGTTCATCCCAGCACCCCTTGCGCGATAATCAAAGACCCCTCGCCAAGCTCCTTCGCCCGTGCGGCGGCGACCTTGATCTGTTCGGGCCGAAACGCGGAGATGATCTCCTCGTTGATGATGCGGACATTGTCGCCGTATACGGCGTTCCAATCGTTCGGGTTCATTTCCGACCGCAGGCGCAGAAACCGGTCGCGGGTAGCAATCACGAGTGGTAAGTCATCGAGAAACCACAGAGCGTTCGGGCAGCTGAAGCAGGCGTGGAACGAGGTGCATGGGCGACCCTTCACTTCATTCGCTTGCGGCGAATCGTAGGGATCGCGGCAGGTGCCGCAGGCTGTATCGTATCGACCTTGCTGGATCTTCCTGGCCTGCGCGCGCGGCAGGTCCAAATGCTTGATCCCGACCTCTCGTTCCTCTGCAATGACGGCCATGCGCTCAACCATTCGCGTCTGCGCCTGCTCAATCACCCGCGCGTTAAACTCCTCTGTGACGTGGTTGATTACATATCGGATGGTCGTGGAGAAGTGCGCGTGCTGAAGGAACTGCCGGACTTTCCCTAAGTTCCCGGCGGTCCGGAGGTAAAGCAAGGTGGCAGCCGATGGCCGGATGTTGGACAAGCTAAACGGCGGAAGATCATGCCACTCCCGGAATTGTCGAAGCCGCCTGCATGACAACCGGGGCGCCGTACAGGACGAGATCAGGCGGTTCTTGAGCCACGTGTTTTCACTTTGATACAGAAACAGCTTGGCGTTCGCCGGCGGTCCCGCCTTCAGCGCGAGCGGTTCGGTATATTCGCGCATGAAACGGACCAGTTCCACGACACCGGACTGTTGGCGTCCGTCGACTCGATGAAGTTGCCTTTGCCGCTTGCCCGCGCGCGGCTTGTCCCAGACGAGGTAAAAACAATCGTCGTCGACCTCATGTTGGACAAGGCATTCCCGCTCGAGGCTATACAGCGCATCGGCGTTGATGCCGGTGCGGGCGGCAATCAGGATCATGAATGGGATGATCTGCCGAGCGGTGGTCGGCACATCGCCTGGAGCATATGTCCGCCGTATTTCATCAATGTCCTTCGAGGCTGCGGCCAGTATCCTCTGAAATACCTTCGGCGGCAGCGCTTTCGACAGTGGCCGTTCTTTCTCGACACCGGGAAACAGGTTGCGGGGAGTGGAGAAGCCTGGGTCGAAGTCCTCCGGATAAAGTCTTCTCGCTTGGCGAAGGAACCAGCAGCACATGTTGAGGGTGTGCGCCGCGCTAATCCTCTTGAGCCGGCGCTCGACAACCAGCCAGACCGCCATTTCCTTGAGTACATCCGCGCAGAGCTGGTTTGCGGACACTATGTCCGGCTGGCCACTCATCCGGTAATCCAGAAACCGGCTAAAGAGCCGGAGGCAATACGCGCAGCTGATCACGCTGAGCTTGCGACGCCTGTCCTTGTGCAGAAGCCAGAACGCGTTGGCCAGCACACGGGCCAAGGCGGGACGTGACGATAGGAACGCCAGCTTGACGGTGAAAGGCTGTTCTCCTGGGCGCTCCAACCTCTGTTCGAGCGGCGCGTTCGCGGCGCGGAGTTGATCAAGGTCGTGTTTCCGAATCGAGTCCGGCTCGATCGACTTCCAACGCTGCCCTGCTCCGTCCCGCCGCATGGCTCATTCCTCCAGCAGTCGGTCCACGAAACTGTTGTGCGCCGCCAGCAGGTCGCTCCGCATTCGATCGGTTATGTGCAGGTAATGTTCGGTAGTTGTAAGACTGGAGTGTCCCAATTCCAACTGCAGCGTCTTTAGAGGATTTGGCGCGCCTATGTCCTGAAGGTATGCGAGCCGCTCAACCGCATAGGCGTGGCGGAGCAGATGGGGCCAGATGCGAAGTCCCGTCCGCCGGCAGTTGGTGGAGAATACACGATTGACGGCCGGCGTTTTGAGCGGCCGCCCGTCGCGTCCTACGAATACGAGATCGGCAACTCTGGGAGCGCCGCTCGTGCAGCGTCGCCGTTCCATATGGACGTACCGGTCAATCGAGCGCAGCAAACGGACTGGGAACACGATGGCCCGCGGCTTTTGCCCCTTGCCAACGATCTTGACAGCGATTGAGTCCCTATCGATTGCGCCGAGAGATCTGGGAAGCGCGGTCAGCGACAATGAACAGACCTCGGACGCACGCATGCCTGTCAGCCACAGCGACTCGGCGATGAGCCTGTCACGCCAGCTCTTGAAGCTCCTGATGAATCGCCGCACCTCCTCTCGAGGAGGAATCTGCACGTCATCGCGAAACTCAGGCAGTCTCAAGCTGAATCTCGACGCCGGGCCCGAGGGCGGGGCCGAGCCTGCCCTGAGTTCGCCGAACCCGCGATGCGGAACGCGAACCGTTTCGATCTCGAAGGGGAGTTTGTCGATCCAGCCCTGCTTCTGGGCGAACCGATAGAACTGAAGAATCACAGTGAGCTTGTGATTGATCGTGCCCCGCTTGAGATGCCGCCCTGTTGTGGGGCATGCTTCCGAGATGAGGAGATTTCGGAACGCTGCAATGTTGAGTTCTGTAACGTGCCGCCAGTCGACGCCGCCTCGGTCACAGAAGCTCAGCCAGTCGGCCAGTTGATATGCATAGCTCCGCCAGGTTCTCGGCGAGGATGTCCTGCCGTTGACAACGCATAGCCTTCTCAGGAAAGCGTTCGGCTCCAAATCCCATCTCATCTGGGAGCCGAGGAGAATGGGCCGCCCATCGGGATCGAAGAACACATGCATACAGCCTTCGGACGCATCTCTCGAGTAACCGTTAGCCGTCAGCGAGAAGTGGTGGGATCGGATGCCCGCAGATTGTGAAACTCAGACATACGAAACGAACCGCTGAGATAACGGCAGGAGCCCTTCGTCAATCAGGTGCTGGCAACACAAGCTCTTGCTCTATTGACCCGATTGTTTAGACACGGTCGCATTGAGCACCACGGCGGCTTTGTGAGCGTGGCGGCTCCGCGGGCCGTTCCGGTTCCCGTGAGCCCAGCCATGTGGCGAAGAATGCGTCATCGGGGCGCAAAGCTGCGAATCGGGGCGTAAAGCTCAACGGTCGTGGGATGTCCCAGAAGTGGCACGTCATCGGGAACGTGGCTTCGTTGGGAATCCTCTTCTAGGACGATCCAAAGGCCTTGCGGATGTTCGTCCAGGATCGTCTCCTTCATTTCGTCCGAGAGCGGCATAAGCATTCCGGGCATCGGTTTCGCTCTCCTTTCAGTCGTCGACAGCGTCGAGAAGGTTCACCTGCTCGCCAGCCAGTTTGAGTACCTCGGTGAGCCATCTCTTCCTCTTTCTGCCACGAACCACCCGGCCCACGAAACCGAGTTCGGAAGCCACGTTGCCTGCGTTCTGACGAATCTCATTGCGGGAAGTTCGCTCGTAGAGGCGGAGGAAGTTCTCCCGGTCACTTGGCAAAGCGAACACATAGGTCGCATGGCCGGGCATTGGAATCTCGGAAATGATGGCACCCTGCAGCACGAACAAGAACTCCTCACGAAAGAGCAACCACGCCACGGCCCGCTTTCGGAGTTGGGCGAAGTAGTATTCCTCATAGTCCGGCTTCCAGCAGAGGTACTCCGGCCGCAAGTCAGGTGCCGCACCGAGTTGGTCCAGCCACGATTGGACATCAGACGCGTCAAGCGGTTGCCGCTTCGCCTGTTCCCGAACACGATGGACGAACTCCGAGTAGCGGCCCAGAAGTTCGTGGACACCACGCGCGCGCTCCACGTCAGTTTCCAGCCTTTCCGTGACGGTCAACGCGATTCGCGACGGCAAGGCGGTCCACCATGAACGAACCTGCCATTCTCCTTTGCCGTATCGGTATCGAGCCGAGTTGACGAACGTGGCGTCCAACTCAATTGCCGAACGGAGCCAGTGCTTCCAGTTGTTCCACGAAGTGTCCCACCGGAAACCGTTCAGCAAACCCGAATCGAGCCAAACCTCCAGCTTTCGACGGGATTCCAGGAACCCGAGCCGGTCCGGCAAGAATTCGAAAGAGCGGAGCCGGATCTTCAGCCTTTTACGACTGGTGGTGGGCTTGTAGGAGAGGATCGCTCTCGCAAAGAACGTAGATCCGTCCTTCGACAAGTCACCGGCTACCAGGATGTCCCCCTCGCCGCCATAAGGGAACGGCAGCATTGCCATGTCGTCGGCGAGGAAGGAGTCGTAGCAAGCACGCAGATCGGGATTCGCAAGAATGTTGAACGCTTTCTCGCAGCCTCGCCTGAGGGCCTCATCCTCAGCGACCGCTGTCTCGGCAGTGCGCATTCGCCAGGCAAACCGAAGGCTGGAAGGGGGGCAGTCGGGGTTGACTCCGAGGGTTGAGTACAGCGTCTCGCTTCGCCCTAGCCTGGATCTGTAGAAGTAGCGGACCAACGCTTCTCCCTCTACAACGATGCTTCTCAGAGCCGAGCCATCATTCAGGTGTGCCCGGACGAACCACGGAGCACTCGCGGCACCTTCCTTCGGACGATTGACCAGAAGCAACCGCGCATGAAGAAGGTCGCCTCTCCGGCGCTCGTCCGAGCGGACGAGAACAGGTGAATCGTTACTCTCGCCCAGCTTGAAGCAACGATCACCGCTCCGCACAAACCTCCGCACAAAAGGGGGAAGCTCGCCGGTCGTCACTTCGCGCGGACTTTCTCGCGTTGGCACACTTGGCGGGTCGAAGGATCGCACTTGGCGTCAGATTACCGGGAACTCCCAAACAGACCAAGCGAGATCGCAGCATGTAGGGTTCGAAAGGCTCCACTCTTGTTTCGGGACGACGGACGCGCCTTACTGCGAGACCGCCGAGCAAGTGGAGCGGCGTGCGAGAGCCAACATGCTTGCTGTGGAGATGCAAGCCGCGTGTTCGCCGACGTCACCAACGGTGTCAACTGCTCGTCGAAAGCTCAGTTCGGCAAGGCGTGCACCCTCTTGGATTCGCGATTCTCAGGGCGATATTTCGTTCCAATAGGCGTTACGCGATGGATTCCCAAGTCTCAGAGCGACATCAAGAATGTCAGCAACGCGGAGCGCTCGCCCACCGTTCCTTCGCGGTAGCGGTCCGCAGAGGAAAGCGCCTCGCCGGCGTGACGGCGAATTGCCTGGTCCGCAGTCGCCGCACTCCCGTCGTGCAGCAAAGGCCTACGCAACCTGAGGCCCCAGAGGGCGGGAGTGCGGATCTCGTTCGCCTGAGCCGCTGCCTGCGGGATGCCGTCCCCGGTTCCAACGTCGTGCAGAAGAAGGTCAGAGAATAGTCGCACCGGTTTCTGATCGAACACGGGATTCGAGTGGCGTCCCGTGTGGAGGACGGGCGTGTGGCATGACGCGCAACCGAACGACTGGAAGAACTGCTCTCCACTCCGGGTTTCATCGTCTTCCGGTCCTCGCTCGATGGGCGCCAAGAGGCGCATGAAGTTCTCGAAATTGTCAATTCCCCGCATCCCGGTCCGGCGATCCCGGACATCCTCCACCCCCCTCCTGGGCGGACTACAAAGGGCAATAGTCTCTGCATCTACTCCGAGCGCCACTTCATTCGGAAGGAGGTCGTTTGTGATGCCCATCTCGTTTCGATAGGCATCGGCGGAGAATGCGAGCAGCGTTGCGTGTTGGGCCTTCCAGCCGAATCGCCCGATCCGCTCCCGGCCGGACGCCAAGTCCATAATCCTTGCCGCCCGCCCACTGATCCCATCTCCGTCCCGGTCCTCCGGATCTTCGTGGGCCGCGATCGTCTCGTCCGGAATGGCCTCTACCAGCCCAGCGCCAAATACCGGAATCGGAGACCTTCGGGCGATCACGTTCGCTTCCGCGGGTATCTGGACCTGACATCGATGGCCGGGGATTGAGAACAGGTGGAAGAGCGTGCCGCCGTTCAATTCCGTGAAATTTCCCTCGCCATCGACGTGCCCGGCCCGCACCTCGGTCATGGTGCTGATTCCTCCAATCGCCGGGACGCTGTGGCAGACGGCGCAACTCGTACCGTTGAACGCAGGTCCAAGACCGTCTTCCGCGGTTTCTACTTCCGTGAAATCCTCAAGCCCAATCCGGAACAGTTCAAACTCGGCGGCGCTGATTCCACGAAGCGGATCGCCAGGAAGTGTTTTGACCTGAGTGGATTGCCCGAGCAGCAAGGCGACTCCCAACAAGGTGAAAAGAAGAGCTGCGGACAATCTCGTCATATCTGTCACCTACTTGACCTCGATCGTCCCACGCATCAGATTGTGACCGGCGCCGCAAGGCCGCGAACACTCGAACATGAATTTGCCTTTCTCCTTGGCGATGAACCGCACGCGGACTTCTCCCCGGCCCTGAGGTGGAATTGCGACTTCGATGCCAGCACTGGGGATGCGGAACCCATGGTCGGTGTCGTCGCTGGTCAGCACGAACTCGACAAGTTCTCCCTGCTTCAGCGTCACTTTGGAAGGATTGAACGTGAATCGTTCAGCGGAGATCGATATCACGCGATCCGGTTTCCGTTCCGCATCGCTTTGAGCCAGCAGTAGGCCGCAGGCAGCGGCAAGAGTCAAGAAGTATCTCATCAGAACCACCATCCAACTCCAAGATTCAGCCCATTCAGCGCGTTTACCACACTGCTCTGGTTTCTGTTGAAGACGTAATCGAACTTCAGGGCGACGTCCGGTACCGGTTTGTAGGTCAATCCCGTCACCCACGATGACCGATTGAACTGCGGCAAGGGCAGGTAGCCAACAGGCATTGCCTGCTGGGTGTTGTACCGCTCGTATCGCGTGAACGCGATGACGTCGTGCCTGAATCGCCGCGGCAACAAATGGAAGGCCGGCTCAACGTAGTAGCCACGCATCTGGCTCGCCACGTTCGGGTTTACCCCGGTCTGCTGCCGTAATCGTTGGTTCAGCGCCCCCGCCTTCGAAACCCATGAGTTCGCGAAGAGTCCGCGGAGATCCAATCGCCGGTAGCTGTATCTGCCGTCGAAGTTCACGATTGTGACTCTGGGGTTGATGCCGGGCGTATTGTATCCGGCCAAGCCGGTGTAAAGACTCGTCCCGAGCGTGAGGCGGCGCACGCCAGCATACTCCAGGCGTGCCACTGCAGCGGGATTGCGCATCGAGGAATCAAAACCGGAACTCTTGCCTTCCGCAATCCCGAACTCAGCGTTGAACCGGCTGGCATCGAGAGCTGAAGTCAGGTACGTTCTGTACCGAAATCCCTTTCCCAAATCTCCCGTGAAGCCAAAGCCTAGTTCCCGCCACGTCGTGGGGATGATGATTGACTCGACGAACGGACGCTCCACGCCGTTGAACGCCGGCGGCTCATGACGCTCGTTGATGATGCCAACAGGAGTGAGAAGCATGCCTGCGCGGAGATTGAACTTCGGCGTGATCAGGAAGTCCAGATAGGCTTGCTCTAACGCCACCTCGCCAGACTCCTCGCCGCCTTCAACCAAAGAGTGTTCCAACTCCAACTCGCTCCAGAACTTGATCCGGTCGGAGAAGCTGTGGCCAAACAGCAATACGAATCGATGGAAGTCCGGCCGGAACGAATCACCGGACTCCTTGTTCACGTGGAAGTCCATGTACCCGGCCACCGGGAGTCGAGTTTCTGAATCGACCGCCTTCTGGAAGTCTCCACTGACCGAAACCGGCTGTAGCCCGGGCCCGCCTTGGGTAGAAGCCAGATTGGCTGACGGCGGCGGGGGCGGAAGCGGTGCGGCGGGCGCTACTACTGAAGACCTGGCACTCAAGGCGTTGTCCAAGCGGGCCTCCAGCGCATCAAGCCGTTGGATAATGGCCAACTCAGGGGCTGGCAGAAAGGAGGGGTCGAGCATCTTCATCTTCCGCTCGAGGTCGGCGAGCCGCTTCTCCAGCTCAGTTGGATTCTGAGCCTGCCCAATTGAAAGGCTCAGCGCCAAGGCCAGAATGATCCGCGACAATCGCTTCACCGGCGTCCCAGGCACGGGTGCAGCTTGCATGAATGTCTGAGTATTAACTATAGTGAAGCAGAAGTCAAGAGCCATGGTTGGCGAAGCTTCCGGCGTCCTCCATCCTACAGAAAGGGTCCGAAACGTGAACATCACGATCTCCAAAGAGAACTACCTGAAGTCGATTGCCGAGGCGGAGTCAGAGGGAGAAGTGGTCATCGCAGCAACGTTGTCCAGATGGCTGCAGGTTTCTCCCCCGGCGGTGACCGCGGGCGTCCGCCGTCTCAAGCGGGATGGTTTGATCGTGACTCGGAAGGACGGGACGATCACGTTAACGAAGAACGGCAGAGCAATAGCTGACCGGCTACTGTTGAGGCACCACCTTGTTGAGAGGATGCTCACGGAAATGTTCGGCATGATGTGGTATCAGGTTCACGATGAGGCGGAGCGGTTGGAGCATGCCGTATCGGAAGATTTTGAGAGGCAACTCCTTACCGTACTGGGCCGGGAGAAGCCTTGCCCTCACGGAAACCGCATTGGGCCTGATACTCCCGAGGATCGAAGGAAGCGAGGCTGGAAGCTGTTACACGAACTAAACGGCCCCGGCGACTTCGTCGTGATGAGTGTCTTCGAGCGTGACAGGAAGCTCCTCGAATTCCTCGACACGCTCGGACTCCGACCGGGCGCATTCATTCGCTGGAACCGGCGCAACTACGATGAGACCGTTGATCTGACGATCAATGGGAAATGCATACCACTGGGTGGTCCGGCTGCGGCTAGAATCTGGGTGGCTGCCGCACCTGGAGCGGCAGAGCGCGCGTGCGCCGAGGCCACAGCGACACCTGATGGAAGCCGCCGCCCAGCGCCCGGAAGAAGCAAGTTGGTGCGAACGTAGGCCGCCTGCCATGACACCACCTATGTCGGCGATTATCAGCGATGTTCTCGTCTCTGTTCCCAACTCAACACGAGAGTCGACAGCACCAATAGCGTCAGAAAAGTCGACGTTGCCAGCCCACCGATGACTACCGTCGCCAGCGGTCTTTGGACCTCGGCGCCGGCGCTGGAGGAGAGAGCCATGGGCAGGAAACCCAGGCTCGCAACAGCCGCCGTCATCAGCACCGGGCGTAACCGGGACAGCGCACCGTGGCGCACGGCATCGACCCAAGGCATTCCACGCTGGCGATTCTGATTGATGAACGCCAGCATCACCACGCCGTTCAGTACAGCGACACCGGAAACGGCGATGAAACCGACACCGGCGCTCATCGAAAACGTCAATCCACGGGCGAGCAGGGAGAGTATCCCGCCCGTAATCGCGAGCGGTATTCCGGTGAATTCGAGTGTCGCTTGGCCGACTGAATAGAAGGTGATGAAGAGCAGTACGAAGATGAGTAGAAACGTGAGCGGCACGACGACCATCAAACACGCGCGGCCGGAGTCGAGGTGCTCCCACATCCCCACCCCATGAGATAGCCCGCTTTGAGTTTCACCGCGCTTTTGACCTGCTGTTAGGCTTCCTTCACAAAGCTGCCCACTTCTCTCCCGCGCACGTTGGCGTCAATCGAGATTCGGCTCTGCCCATTCTCGCGGCTCACCTCAATTCGGCGGTGGCGGGCGCAGGGATACCTGGAATGTGTTGCCGGGCGAATCACCGAGGAGTCGTTTGAGAAGTTCTGCTGCAACCATCCCGAGAAGATCCCCTATTGGCAGCTGAACAAGAAGATTCAATTGTGGCTGGACGGCTTCGGCTATCCGGCAAACGAGGGATTTCGGATCGGTGAGTTGGCCGCGATGCTGCACGTCAGCCCCAAAACCGTTCGCCGGTGGATCAGCCTCACGTGGCTCCAGGTCAGGCAGGATCGCATTACTCGAGAATCGGTTGCTCAGTTCTGCGGACTCCATCCAGAGATGATTCGCTGCGAAGTTCTCTCATCTGAGTCCCGTGAGCTACTCACGAGGACGGACCGGCCCGGCGGGTCCTGGGGGTTTACGGGTTTCCATCACTCTGGAGTCGTTGGCGGCGGCAGGATTGTGAAGTTGGTGTGCAATACCCTAGCCTCTAAAGTTGCCCGTGTAGGACTGCACCAACGACGTTTACGTCGATAGCGGCTGAGCAAACGGAACAGGGCTCAGCGGATCAGTCGCTTGAGCTGCCTTGAGAGGTCGAAGCCCGCACCAAGCCGAACCGTCGTCAATCCGTACGGAAAGCTGTGTGCCACGCGGAGGCTGAATGTGACGTCGGGATGTGGCGACCAGGAGGTCCACCCCGATAATCCGTGGTCCGACACGTCCTGCGACGGAATGGTTGCGATGGGAGCGTGGCCGTAGATGGGGGTGCCGGGCGGCATGCCGCCCGGCATGGTGTGAGGGCCAGTTGGCCCGGAACCCATCCCGGGCATTCCCGGCATTCCGGGCATTGATCCGCTTACGGGCATGGAGCCGGCCTGCGGCACGCCGACCATTTGGCTGATCACGGTCTGCGTTCCTAATGCGTGCAATGCGAACCCCCCAACGCCAGCCGTCCATCGCCGGCGAATGGTGTAGTCTAGACCGCCCGAGGCGTAGAATGCGTTGCCATTGCTGATGAATGGGCGCTGATATCCGACATTGTTGAACGTCGAGTTTGTGTAGCCGCCGGTGACGAAAGGGCGCAACGATTCGAATTGCCGCTGCAACGTACCATTCAGGTCCACCGACACACGGCCCGCGCCGAGTCCTTCGTCCTTGTTTCCGGTCGGGAACCCAACCGTCAATGCCGTCCCCAAGTCGACGCGTCGAAGCGGTTGCCGAAGAAAGGCCGATACGTACGCATCGCCGATGCCTATTACATCGCGCTGCGTCGTCGAAATGCCGTAGATCGGTACGCCTGCGACGATTGCGAAGTTGCCAAAGTCCATTCCGAGTTCAGGCGCGAGGGTGACAAAGGTGCCCGCCGAATTTCGATCTACAGTGGAGCCGATATAGCCGATCGGACGTGGGCCTGTCGCGCTTGACCAAACCGGCCATGAGCCCGAAACTGCCTCCAGCACCTGTTGAAACCTCGCTTCAATTGCAGGTTCGGATGCTCCGCGTTTCCTCAACTCATCGGCATAGATATCCGCGAAAGAGCGGCCCGACTCCTTCTTGAGAAGAATGAGCCGGTTTCGATGGGTTCCCAAAGTGGAAGCCATCGCGTCCAGGGTCGTGAACTTCGTTTGGATGTCAGCCGTGAGCAGGTTGATGCGCGACCGCGAATCAGCGAGAGAATCCTGGCCCGCGACTTCGATCGAGAGAAGGAGTGAAGCCAGGATCAAGGCAACGATGCGCACCATCATCCTAGTGGGGCGGATTAGTACGGCCGCTCATGGAACCCATGCCCTGCGTACCTCCCATTGTTTGCGTGCGACTCACCTCGGCAGCCATCCCCGAGTTGCCCATGCCCATCTTGCCCTGGCTCGATCCCTGTGCCAGATCCGCCCGCTCCGATCGGCCGCGAAACGCTTGTGCCTGCTGAGGAGGTTGGTCGGAGCGCACCCAACTGCGCTGGCCGGCCTTGAGGAGGACCTCCTGATCTGGCGACTGCACGTTAGCCACGCCGACCAGTCCCTCATCGACCGCCACCAGGGTCGCGTCAGTTTCGTCCACAAAAACGCTGAAGGTCGTTCCTCGGACGGCGATGACCGCCGTCGGCGTTGTGAGTTTGTGTGGGTTCGGCCGGCCACTCAGCTTCTCGATATGGACCTTGATCGAACCAAGGAACAGGTGGAGCAGTTCGCGCACATCCGCGGAGCGCTCGTTGAAGATCACGCGCGAGTCGGGATAGATGGTAACCGTGCTGCCATCGGCGGCCCGCAAGAGTGCAACAGAGTTCTCCCCCGTGGCGAGCTCGTCGCCGGATTGAACTGTGTCGCGGAGCCGGAGGAGGCGCGACTCCTGGCGAAAGCCCTTAAGCGTCAACGTGCCGGTCAACGAGACGACCTGGGCGGCGCCCGGAGCCAGCTCTTGGGCATGCAGCTTTCCGAGGGCGGCGAGCAAGACCGCCGCCAGAAGGATCCAACGAGAGCGGGCAACAGGTGTCATCTCAAATCCATTCAGAAATGAATGCAAGCAATCTGAGCGCCAAATCCCCATGCACAGCAAGATCAGCAGGTTGGCTCCTCCTGCCGTTCGAAAGACGGCGGGTCACTGGGGCTTTTGGGGCACGTCCCTGAGCCCAACGCGCGTTGATGGGTCCGCTATTCATCGGTTACCTTCGGTCGTCGCCCGCGGTTTCGGCACCGCGATCCCGCTCGATCCGCGCGAGTTTCTTGTACAGCGTACGGCGTTGAATTCCGAGCATTTCCGCAGCGCGGGTCTTGTTGCCGCCGGCCTGATCCAGGACGCGGAGGATCTGTTGCCGCTCCACCGCATCGAGTTCCACCGGCTCATCTTCTTCCGGCGCCCTGCGGCCGTCATCCTCCAGTTGTCGATCCAGAGCTTGTCTTGACAATGATCCGGGTGGCTCCATGGTCACGAGCCGGCGAATCACATTCCGAAGCTGGCGAACGTTGCCGGGCCAGTCGTGTTGCAACAGAGCTTGCTCCGCAGCGGCTTCGAACCAAACGCTCTTCCCCGAAGACTCGCAGACCTCAGACAGAATTCGTTTCACCAGGAATGGAATGTCGCTCCTCCGCTCCCGGAGAGGGGGCACTTCAATGAGAAGGACGTTCAGGCGGTAGAGGAGATCTTCTCTGAATTTTCCCTCCTGAACCATCTGACGGAGATTCCGGTTGGTGGCGGCGATCACACGCACGTCGGCTTTGCGTGGAGCGCCGGCGCCGAGTGGCCTGTATTCCTTCTCCTGAAGGAATCGGAGCAGCTTGGCCTGAAACTCGAGCGGGACCTCGCCAACCTCATCGAAAAACAGGGTGCCGCCGCGTGCGGTCTCAATGATGCCAGGACGGTCGCGATCAGCGCCGGTAAACGATCCTCTCAGGGCTCCGAATACTTCAGACTCAAACAGCGAACCGGACACGGCGCCGGAGTCCACCGCCACAAACGGCTTACTGGAGCGGGCGCTATGATCGTGAATTGCTTTGGCTACGAGTTCCTTCCCCACGCCGCTCTCCCCCAGAATGAGGACCGCGTCGTCCGAGCGTGCCGACCGCGCAATGCGTTTGTACACTTCGACCATCGGAGCGGAGAACCCGATCATGCCCCCGAATTGCTCCAGATCTTCCTCCGCTTCCGGTTCCGGTTGAGCTTGTCTGCTAAGCTCCGCGCGTTGGATCACCGCAAGCAGGTCTTTCAAGTCGAACGGCTTGGCGAGATAGTCAAAGGCGCCGCCCGTCTCCGCTTCTACGGTCGTGCGAACGGAACCGCGTGCCGTCATCAGAATGACAGGCGTGCCAGCAGCCTGTTGCTGCGCGTGCCGAAGGATGTCCAGACCGGTGAGGCGATCAATGTAGATATCGCTCAGAACGATCGCGAACCGGCGCGTGCTCAGCAGTTCAAGAGCATCCTCGCTGTCGTTGGCAACGGTGACGGAATAACCCTTCGAGGCGAGATAGTTGGACACCGTCGAAGTGATCGACTCATCGTCATCGATGACTAGAACATCGGGCTTGCTCATCCGTTACCTCTCGGCAGGGCGATCGTAAATCTGGACCCTGAGTTCGGCGCGCTCTCAACGGTGATCTGCCCCCCGTGCTGATGGACGATCTCCTTCACGAGGGCCAACCCGATCCCAGTGCCCTCTTCTGCGCTCCTTTCGTCTCTCTTCAAACGATAGAACTTTTCGAAGATTCTTTCCTGGTCGGCGGTGGCGATGCCGTATCCCTGATCCGCCACCGAGATTCGAACTTCCGAATCGGACTCCTCCACAAACAGCCTGATAGTGGTGTTCTTCGGGCTGTACTTCACGCCATTTGTTATCAGGTTGTAGATCGCGAACGACAGCAGGTCGGGATCGGCGGACACTCGGATGTCGGCGATCGCTGTTTCGATTTGAATGCGTTTGCGGGCAGCGTAGAGTCGCCCTCGTTCTACGATCTCCTGGCATAGCGCCCCAAGATCGACATCCTGGCGCTGAAGGCTCAGTGAGCCCGAAGCCAGGCGTTCGACATTGAGGAACGTCTGAATCAACGCCGTTAGCCGCTTCGACTCCTTGTGGATCAGCCCAGCCATCTCGGTGCGTTGCTGTTCCGGCATGCCGCCCTCAGAGATCATCTCGCTTGATCCCTGGATGGCGGTGAGCGGAGTCTTGATCTCGTGCGCAATAGCCTGCACGCGGAAGGCGTATTCTTTTCGCTTCGTCGTCTCGCCGGCGAGCGCCCGGCTGAGCAATGCGTATTCACTGATGCCGCCGATTCCGGAGGCCGCAAGGCATACCGCAAGAAATGACCCGAGCGGCAGGATGTAGCCAGCGCGTATCGAGAGGAATCCGGCGGAGGCAAGAACGAGCAGGACCGCCACCAACGCTATGAACAGACGCATCCCGCGCAAATATATGATCGCGGTGACGCAGATCGCAATCAGCAAGAGGCTTCCGACGAACCCGCCAGAGGCCCCTACGGGAACCAAAAACGCGCGGTCCAGGATCGTGCGGACCACGTTGGCGTGAATCTCGATTCCGCTCATTCCGATGCCGCTTGACAGCGGAGTGAATAGGCGATCGCCGCTTCCCTGGGCAGTCACTCCGACAATCACGATCTTGTCTCGGAACTGTGTGAGGTTGGCCGCACCGTCCAGCAGGTCTCCGAACCTCACCCGGGGGAACGCACCCTCCGGGCCGGCATAATTGATCATCATCAGGCGGCTTTCGCTGTCAGTTGCCGGGATTCGGATCGGGCCCAACGACACGGCTTCGGCGGATTCAAGTGGCCTGTCCGCGCCGGTCGCGAGACGTACCGCCTCGAAACCGAGCGCCCAGAATCGCCGCGCGCTCCCGGCCTTCACGAGCAAAACGGAGCGCACGTCGCCATCTGCGTCTGGCGCCGCGTGCACATGGGCAGTGGAGCGGCCCTGAGCCAATTCAGGCAGCGGCAGTATCCAGCGTGGATTCTCGCTGGCATCGCCTTCCAGAGCCGCGCCCAGAACGACGTGGGGGAAGTGGCCGAGCGAGCGTGCCAGCCGGGCATCCTGCGACGGTTCGCCCGCTTCGCTAAGGAGCAAATCCAGCACGACGACGCGTGGATGCGCCTGCGCGAGCACTTCGAGTCCCTCGGCGAGTCTGGCACGGTTCAGGGGCAATGGTCCGTAGCGCGCCGCTGTTTGATCATCGATGGCTACCAACGCCACCGCTCCGGTTGCGGATGTGGCCTGCGCTCCTCGCAACCGGACGATGATGTCATTCCACTCCGCACTGACCTGCTGGATGAAGCCATTCCAGATGAGGAATGGCAATACCGCGACCACGACGAGCACGTATAGCGCTCGGACGAGCCGTGCCTTCATCGTGATCGCCGTCATCCTAAGTTCCTGCTCCCAGTTGCCGGCGCTTTGGGCACGCTGCTGTGCCCGAAGCACTCACGCCGTGCTAACAAGGATGATGCAAACGATTGAAAACAGTGACACGCCGTTTGGAACGGAAACTGCGATGTCTGCCTCTGGGAAGCGATCATCCAAATACGGAGGGACATATGTTCGCGTGCGATCGTCGAGGATTTCTGAAAGCCGCCATCGGACTGCCGGCGGGCTACGGGCTGGCCACTTCGTTGCGGGGCGCTGAACCGGCCAGGAGCGCCGGCCTCGTGGAGGTGGATCTGGAAGCCCAACAGACGTGGATGAACGTCGCTGGGCAGAATGCGTATCTGTTCGGATTCAACGGTCAGGTTCCTGGGCCCATTATCGAGGCTCATCCCGGCGACCACGTTCGCATCCGCTTTCGGAACAGCTTGCCGGAGATGACCAACCTTCACTATCACGGCCTGCACGTGACGCCCAACGGAAACGGCGACAACAGTTTCCTTGAGGTCGGCTCGGGCGAGAGTCTCACCTACGAATTCGACCTTCCGATGGACCACCCAGGCGGTACCTTCTGGTACCACCCGCACATGCATGGCTCTGTGGCGCGCCAGGTATCGCGTGGACTGGCGGGAGTCTTCATCGTGCGGGGTGAGTTGGATCAGATCCCGGAGATCGCAGACGCGCCTGAAGCTGTTCTTGTCTTGCAGGACTTCGACCTCACCCGTGGCGGGCTTCCCGTTGAACCGGGCCTCATGGAGCGGATGGCGGGTCGCGAGGGTGACTTGGTGACCGTCAATGGCCAAGTCAACCCTCCGATTCGAATTCAACGCGACGGCTGGATTCGGCTGCGGATTCTGAACGCTTCCAGCTCCCGGTTCTACCGGCTGCGATTGGAGGAGCATCCGCTGTACTTGGTCGCCGTGGATGGCGGCGCGCTTCCCGCGCCCGAAGAGCATGAAGAGATTCTCCTTACGCCGGGCGAGCGCATCGAGGTGATGGTCCGAGGCGCGAGGCCGGAAGGCAGCTACCGATTGCTGAGCCTGCCTTACAGCCGGGGCGGGATGGGAATGGGCATGATGGGCGGCATGGGCGGCGCGACGTCCCGTACGATCACGCTCGCCACGGTGGTCTATGAAGGCCAAGCCGTCCGCACATGGGGCCTGCCCCAACAGCTCGTCGGAGTCGATCCACTTCCGGCGTCGTCCGTGCGCCGCAGCTTCCAATTCGGTCAAGGGATGGGCATGGGGATGATGGGCGGCGGTGGTATGACATTCACGATCAACGGGCGAACGTTCAATCCGAACCGCGTCGACACCCGGTCGGCATTGGGCTCCGTCGAGGAATGGGAGTTTATCAACCCGACGATGATGGATCACCCGATGCACATTCACACGAATCCATTTCAGGTGCTCGGCTCGGACGGTTCTCCGATTCGGGCTTGGAAGGATGTCGTCCTGGTTCGTGCAAACTCTCGAAGTCGAGTCCGAACTGCGTTTCGCGACTTTACGGGCAAGGCCATGTACCACTGCCACCTCCTTGACCATGAAGACCTCGGGATGATGGGAGTACTGGAGATCCAAGGCTGATGAGCGTTGGCGAGTCAGTTCTGGTTCCTCGCAAACAACGGCCGCCCAGCCTCGATGTCCGCCGAGCGGACGACAAGTGAGTCGCCGTCGATTCTGAATTGGACCGGAACGGGCGTGCAGTCTTTCTCGTTGGGAAGGGTCGCGCCTTCTTCGAGGATCGGCATCGGTTCCGCGCAGTGACCACAGATGAGCTGCCCATCCGCTACACGGCTCGGGCGGCGCGCCCTGTCACAACGCCGGCAGGCAGCGAATGTGACCACCATTCTGCCGTGATCCTGCCGCTTGACGAACACTCGAATAGGTTCGCCTTTCTGGTCCTCAATCCTGAATATCCTCGCCTTCCCAGAGCTGAGCTCCGCCACGGGAATGCGGAGGTCCTCCCCGGAGCGCGCTGCGATGTCACTGGGCGGGACGAGTTCGTGCTGGCTCAAGTGCAGCCACGTGGCCAGTCCAATGACGGCCAGTAGGAGCACACAGAGGAGGAAGAGCGATCGGCGCTCCGCTGAGGTCAGCGGCCGTTCCTTCTTTCGCTTCATGCTCCTCTCACCTCCTCTAGGAGGATTTCGTCTGGCGCCTCGTTCTCCAAAGGCGACCGGCCCTCATGTGTGCACTTTGCGGAATGAGCGCCAATCGAGGCCAGAGCCTCGCGGATGCGTCTCAATGTGCGGTGAACAGGGATAGATATGGCTGGGGTGACGCCGGCCGCCCGAAGCGCCTGTGGTGCCAGGATGCGCACCTGGGTGTCCGGTCCATGCTCGGAGAGGACGACGTGCAAGGGGAAGAAAACCGCAGCGGCGCCGTCGGCAACGACTGCCTCCAGGAACTGGTACGGGCAACCCACCCCGAGCACTGAGGATTTCGGCAACCTCACTCCGGCTGAACGGAGGATGCCGCTGGCCACGTCGAAGTCGAATGCGACCTGCAGGCCTTGCTCCTTCAACGTCGTCAGCATCCGCCTCCGAGCCTGGTCGTAGGGTTGATTCAAGACCAGGGTGTAACTGCATTCGAGGTTCATTGGCGTCCCTGGACTTCCTCCATGCAATCCAGTCGCCAGGCCCGAAGTCAGCGCGTTCCCGCGTGATTCTGGAGATTCTCAGGCACCTTGTGCGCAGAATTGGCCAGCGGTGGAGACAGCGGGGGGCACCTGCGAGACGCCGCGAGGCGGGGCTCATGGCCCCGCCTCGCGGCAGTTCAGACTGGTTGAAGGTGGATGGCCGGATTGGAAATCCAATTTACGGTTGGTTGACCTTGACGCTGAACTTGAGGCCGCCGGCCGGAGTGAATGCGTACAGGGTCTTCTGGCCGCTGGCGACGGCGTCCTTGTCATCGGCCCCCATCTCGAAGCCGGTCACGTAAACCGTGTAGTTGGCGGCTTCCTCCGTGACCTTCGGAGCGGAGAGAACGTTGGAGTCCAATTCGATCGTGCCCGTGATGCTTGCCGTGGTGGGGTAGGCGGTCACGATGATCAATCGGGACTTGCGGGTCGAGGCTGTCGATGTCCCAGGGTTCATCATGCCGCCGCCGGACTGGCCCTGGCCGCTCATCACGAAATCAGAAGCGGTCATGAAGATCTTGCCGTCCTTGCCCAACGCCGGCTCAGACACCATCGTGCCTGTGATGGCGAGCTTCCACTTCGCTAACCCGTTCACTGGGCTCAGCGCCACCAATTCATACTGCGAAGTGCCTGTGCCGGGATTCATCATGCCCTGGTTAGTGGTCGAGGTTGAAGCGAACCGCACGACGTAAACCGTGCCATCCGGTCCGACGGTCGGCCCGTCCATCATCTCGCGCGAACCCATGGCGCCGCTCATGCCCATTCCGCTTCCCATCCCCTGACCGGGATTCATGCCTGTAGTGCCGGGATTTCCCGAGTTGCCCGGCCCCATCATGCCACCGCCATTGCCGTTACCCATTCCTCCGCCCATCTGCGCGGAGGCCAACGTCGCGAGCGCCAATGCGAGCAGCGACGTACGAGAAAAGAGTCTGTTCATCTTAATAGCTCCTGAGAATGAATTTCGATCGGACACGGCATTCTTAGTGCAAGCATCGTGCCATCGGGAGTCCACGCAGATTCAGTGACTTGAGATGCACCTGGGATTAATGTGCCGATCACAGAGGGCACAACGGCGTGCCCAAACTGATCCGGCGGCTGCCGCAAGACACCGACGTGTCTACAATGGAGGAAACAGCCGCACT
>ERZ761609.749-NODE-749-length-34718-cov-60.859476_pt1 | contig 34718 bp, 34 predicted proteins | sample MGYA00511163_ERZ761609 | MGnify/ENA primary metagenome ERZ761609 (study PRJEB28899, sample SAMN02445070) | bioreactor sludge metagenome | biome: EBPR sludge | place: Australia: Brisbane, Thorneside Wastewater Treatment Plant | collected 2011-12-16 ...
GCGAGTTGGCAGTATTTTACAACCTACCCACCACGCCACCCGCCGTGTTGCACCTGTATGATATACACGGCAGGCACATCACCACCCAAACCCTGCCGCCGTTTGATGTATTTACCCCGCTTCGCACACCCTCCCTGCCGCCGGGTGTGTACCTCTACACCGCAGAGCAAGGCGGTATGGTAGTAGCAAGGGGCAAGGTAGCGGTGGTGCGGTAGATAACGTAGAGACACACGGCCGTGTGTCTCTCATGTCCGTGTGTCTCTCACGGTCGTGTGTTTCTACAGAATATACCACGCCGGTGCTAAACCCTGTCAGCGTTTCAAACGCTGACAGAGTTGAAAAAACAAACCACCTTTCAAGGCAACCCTTTTTACCAAATTTGCGTTTTACCCCACAACCAACCACCCCTCCGCTATGCAACCACACCAAACCCCCGCCGCTTGCGCCCTGCCCACCAGGTAAGCATTAGCCTCTACACCCCCCAAGGGCAATTATCCAAACAATATACCGCCCCCGGCGGCGCTACCCTACAATTAGCTACCGATACCCTGCCTTTGGGCATCTACTACTGCCATATACAGGTAAACGGGCAAGCCCCGCAAACCCAAAAATTGGTTATTATCAGGTAAAAAAATACCCACCGGAAATCTATGTTGTTACACAGGTTTCCGGTGGGCATATCAGGTGTGTGCTACACAAGTTAACAAATCGGGCGCTTACTCTTTGCTATGCGGGTGTTCACCTTTTCGCCATTCCTGTTTCAGCGTTTCAAATTTCTTTTTTTGTTCTTCCGTTAGTATGCTATTAACTTCCTGCAAATGTTGTTGGTGCATTTGAGCCCGTTTAGCTTGCATAGTTTCGCTATTTTGTTGTTGCTCTTTGCGCATTTGTTCGGTTTGTTGGGCATGTTTAAGGGCTATCTGTTGCATTTTTTCTGCTTGCTGAGGGGTAAGGTTCAGCTCCTTTTGCAGTTTTTGGGTCATACGGTTAGCGCGTTCTTCTGCCGAAAACGCCTTGCCGCCATGTTCCGCCCCGTGTTGTTGGCGTTGGTCTAAAAAATGTTCTTCCATTTCTTGGTATTGGGCAAACTGTTCGGGCGTAAGCACATTTTTGAGTTCGGCGCTGCGTTGTTGGCGCAGCTCCTTTACCTTTGGGTTTGGTTTGCCGGCAGTGGGGGGGTGTTGCTGGTTATTTTGTCTGAACTCGGCTAATTGGGCAGCGTAGCGCAGGTTAATGTCTTTTACCGCAGCCGTTTGTTTGTCGTTCAGTTGCAGTTTTTGGGTCATTACTTGGGTAAGTTGTTCTGCCCGTTCTTGCGGGTTGGGTTTGCCCTTTTGTTGTGGCGGGTGCGGTTGTGCAACCACACTAATGCTAACCAGCGCTAATGCAACAGCAAACAACATGGTTTTAAATTGGCTCAATGATTTTGGGGTCATAAAAATAATTTTGGAAAGTGATAGGATTGTTTTTCTCCTTTTGACGCTTAGGCAGTACAATTTATTCCCTCCATTTCACACTTTAACCAATCTTAACTGTTATTTGTGCAGGTTTTGGTAAAACAAAAAAACAACCTACATTTGCCTTATCCTACCCCCCCTACCGCAACTATGACCAATGCCATTTTTTATACCCTGCTGTTTATGTACCTGCTGTTTACGGTAGTGGCGCTGTTTTACTACCTGAGCGGACCTGCTAAAAAAATGCCCTTTCAGCTAAACAACGAGTTCTTGCGAGGAACGTGGGAACACCGCAATGTAGATACGCAGGGACAACCTTGGTTTATCCGATATGCGTTTACCGATACCGATTTTGTCATTACTGCCCAGCCGCCGCTGCCCATACAAGGCAAGTATAAAATGGTAAACGAAATTGAAAACCTGTTAGCGCTTGAATTTTACCATATAACCTCTGCACAAACAGACTACCGGCACCCCCAGCACTTACAAGTAAGCATTGACCGCCGCGATAATACCCTTACTATTGACAACCGCACTTACCACAGGGTCAATACAACCCAAAATAGCTAATAATCCGTTATCGGGAGGCGTATATACACCCTTAGCCCATTTTGCCTGCATCTGCCCGCCATCTCACTCGCCCTTTTTTGCTCCTGCTTAGTTATGCGTTTTACGGCTGTTATAGTTGCCTTGTTGCTGTTGCCATTTAGCCTTGTATATGCAATGGTTACATGGCTGCGCAATAAACTGTACGACCTGCAACTGCTGCAAAGCGTAGCATACGACCGCCCTTTTATTGTATCAGTAGGCAATTTGAGCGCCGGCGGCACAGGCAAAACACCGCATATAGAGTATTTGGTAAACCTGCTGCACCGGCATTACCCCCTTGCCACCCTAAGCCGAGGTTACAAACGCCGCACAAGCGGATTTTTAGTAGCCGATGCCCACGCCAATGCCGCCCAAATAGGCGATGAACCCCTGCAAATTAAAACCAATTTTCCCGATATTACCGTAGCCGTAGCCGAAAACAGGGTAGCCGCTATTAACCGGCTTATGCAAGTATCTCCCCAACCGAAAATCATTTTGTTAGACGATGCCTTTCAGCATAGGCGGGTAAAACCGGCTATTGCCATACTGCTTACCGATTATAACCGATTATTTACCCGCGACCTGCCCCTGCCTGCCGGCACCCTGCGCGAGTGTGCCGGCGGCTACCGCCGCGCAAATGTAATAGTGGTTACTAAATGCCCCTATCCGCTATCAGAACAAACCAAAACGGCGCTTGCCAAAGAAATTAACCCACTGCCCCACCAGTTACTCCTTTTTTCGCACCTGCGCTATGGGAAGCCCTACCTGCTTACCCACCCCACCCAAACCGCCCTTGTTACCGCCCAAACCGCCGTATTGGTTGTGTGCGGCATTGCAAGCCCGCAGCCTATGGTGCAGTACCTCCATACCCTTACGACCCACCTGCAAACCCTGTTTTTTGCCGACCACCACCCCTTTTCATTAGCCGATGTGCAAACCATAACCCACCGTTTTGCACAACTGCCCCAAGCCCATAAAGTAATCATTACCACCCAAAAAGATGCCATGCGCTTGCAACCGTTTTTCCACTATTTTACCCGGCAGCAATTACCCATATATTGCCTGCCCGTGCAGGTTTTTTTTGCGCCAAACCACGCCGCAGTCCTCCAAAATTATATACTGAACCGCTTAAAAAAATAGGGCTTTGTAATTTACCCAACCAAATTTACTAAACAGACACATCTTGCCATTCCCTTTTTCCTTATCTTTGTAGTCAATAATTCCTTAACTGTTAAATACCCGTTTTAAAACATGAAAAAATTTCTGCGCTTCTTCCTGAGTCTTTTCATCTTGTCTGCCATGCTGGGTTTGGCAGCCTGCACAGACGATGACGATGACGATGACAACAATAACCCCCCTACCACCACCAACAGCGTAACTGCAAAAATTGCTACCGATGCCACCATTAACAGCCCCAGCGATTGGAAATCGTCATCGGTAACGGGTACGCTAACCAACAACATTACCGCCATTACCGCCGTAGGCACCGATGGCTCACAGCTCATCATTACCATACCCGGCGATGCCACCGGCAATTACCCGCTCAACAGCTCAAGCGGCGCTACGGTTATTTATACCGAAGACCCCGTGGCTGCCGGCACCAACCCTAACCTCATTTTTTACGGTATTGATGGCAGTGGTAATGTAAATATCACTAAATTTGATAAAACCAATAAAAAAATATCGGGCACATTCCAGTTCCAAACCATTCGCCTGCTATCGGGTGTAAGACGCTATTTTACATCGGGCGAAATTAAAGATGTGTCTTATTTGCCGTAAACCCGTTGTTGCATCGTTCCATAAAATTTACTGCCCGCTTTGTCTTACAGTTGGTTATTAGGGGTAAAGCGGGCAGTACCGTTTAACAAATTTGGTTGGTATGGTTAAAACAGATAAATAACCTCATAACTATGGAATACAAAAAACTTAGCATAAAAGCATGGGCAGAAGAAGACCGCCCAAGAGAAAAACTACTGCAAAAGGGGTGCAGCGCCTTATCCGATGCCGAGTTGCTTGCCATACTCATAGGCTCAGGCTCTACAAAAGAAACCGCCGTAGAACTATGTAAACGTATATTAAAAGAAGCTGCCAACAACGACCTGAACGAGTTGGCAAAATTAGAAATATCGCAATTTAAAAAATTTAACGGCATAGGCGAGGCAAAAGCCATTACCATAGTTGCCGCCTTAGAGTTGGGTAAGCGCCGCAAAGCCGCCCAAGTAGGCGCTAAACCCACCATTACACAAAGCCGCGATGCCTTTGATTACCTGCACCCCCGCATAGCCGATTTGCCGCATGAGGAGTTTTGGGTGCTGTATCTTAACCGCGCCAACCGCGTTACCTTTGCCGAGGGCATCAGTTCAGGCGGCATAGCGGGTACAGTGGCAGACGCAAAAATCATTTTTAAAAAAGCTATCCTTCAACTTGCATCGGGTATTATTGTGGCGCACAATCACCCATCGGGCAGCCTTAAACCCAGTCAGGCAGATATTCAACTAACCAAAAAACTGCACGAAACGGGTAATTTGTTAGAGGTGCCCTTGTTAGACCATCTCATTGTTACCACATTGGGATATTACAGTTTTGCCGATGAGGGATTGCTGTAACCGCCACTGCCCAATACTTGTACTGCTGCCCATTTTTGCCCAACCAATTATATGCTGCAAACATAACAGCCTAAACCGCCCCACTTTTTTTATTTATGAACTTACAACTTACCCATAAAAACGCTTTGGTTTGCGGCAGTACCCAAGGTATAGGTAAAGCCGCCGCCATAGAACTTGCCCTGCTGGGAGCCAATGTGGTACTGCTGGCGCGAAACGAAACGGCGCTCAAAACAACCCTACAGGAGTTAGACCGCTCAAAAGGACAAACCCACTACTACCTGTGCGCCGATTTTAGCCAACCCCAAACAGTGCAGCAAACCGTAGCGCAGTTTATAGAAACAACCGGCGCTACGCTGCATATTTTGGTAAATAACACCGGCGGACCCCCCGGTGGACCCATTACCCAAGCCACACCCGATGCTTTTTTGAGCGCCTACCATAACCACCTTATTTGTAACCAATTGCTGGCTCAAACCCTGCTGCCCGGCATGAAACAAGCACAGTACGGACGCATCATAAACGTTATTTCTACCTCCGTAAAAACGCCCATTGCCGGCTTAGGCGTATCAAACACTACCCGCTGGGCAGTGGCAGGCTGGGCAAAAACATGGGCAAATGAGGTAGGGCAGTTTGGCATTACGGTAAACAATGTGCTGCCGGGTTTTACCGCCACACAACGCCTTAGCAGCATCATAACCAATAAAGCCGCCGGTTTGCATACCACCACCCAAGCCGTAGAAACAGAAATGCTCCAAACCATTCCGGCACGCCGGTTCGGACAAGCACACGAAGTGGCTGCCGCTATTGCCTTCCTTGCTTCGCCGGCAGCCGCTTACATTAACGGCATTAACCTGCCTGTGGACGGCGGCAGAACCGATGCCTTGTAAAAATGCTGCTCAACATCGGGATATATCGGGTTTTTGAGTGGCGTTACTTTTTGTTTCGCTTTCACCTTTGTAGTCGCCTACTTTGTTTTTAAACCATTCAAAATGTTGTTTGTAACGGCGCAACGGCAAAGTTTTGTTGAAACACAAACAACAACAACTAAGCCCGATAGTAGTTTAACTCTATTAGTGCAATATCCCAAAATGAAAACAGTCCAAAATCCCGAAACGCCGGTTTTTATCGGGAAAAAGAAGAAAAGATTATCCCGATATTTACAATCCGAAATCCATAACTCATAACTCACAACCCCTAACTCATAACTCACAACCCCTAACTCATAACTCATAACTCACAACCCCTAACTCCTAACTCATAACTCTCAACTCCTAACTCATAACTCATAACTCCTAACTCATAACTCATAACTCACAACTCATAACTCCTAACTCCTAACTCCTAACTCACAACTCACAACTCCTAACTCACAACTCCTAACTCCTAACTCCTAACTCATAACTCATAACTCATAACTCGCAATCAAAAACAATCCAATTCCACCACCTAATCCGTTACGTTTTTATATGCTTCAACACGCACACCACAGCCATTTTCAAAACTATATAGGCGGAAAAATGCTGCCTCCCATATCGGGGCATTACATAGATAACTATAATCCGGCAGTGGGAGAGGTATATGCTCATATTCCCGATTCGGACGAGCGCGATGTGGCTGCTGCCGTAGTAGCTGCCCGGCAAGCCTTTACTGCATGGGCTAACACTTCGTTAGATGAGCGCTCAAGGGTGTTGCTAAAAATAGCCGACCTCATAGAGCAGCACCTGCCCACCTTAGCCGCTGCCGAAACTGAAGACTCCGGTAAACCATTAGGGCTATCGGTAAATTTAGATATTCCGCGTGCGGCTGCCAATTTTCGGTTTTTTGCTACCGGAGCGCCGCATTTTTCGGCAGAATCGCACCAAATGCCCGGCGTAGCCATTAACTACACGCTGCGCCGTCCGGTAGGTATTGTAGGGTGCATTTCGCCCTGGAATTTACCCCTTTACCTCTTTACCTGGAAAATAGCCCCGGCGCTGGCAGCCGGCAACTGCGTAGTGGCTAAACCCTCCGAAATAACGCCCAAAACCGCCTACCTGCTATCAGAAATTTGTGTAGAGGCGGGGCTGCCGGCAGGTGTGCTAAACATTATACACGGCTATGGACCCAAAGTGGGACAGGCAATTGTAGAACACCCGCATATTAAAGCCATTTCGTTTACCGGCGGCACTAAAACCGGTGCCGAAATTGCCCGTATTGCCGCACCTATGTTTAAAAAACTGTCGCTTGAACTGGGCGGTAAAAACCCCAATATCATTTTTGCCGATTGCGATTTTGACGACATGCTCCAAACCACCGTTCGCTCTTCTTTCAGCAACCAAGGGCAAATTTGTTTGGCCGGCTCGCGCATTTTAGTAGAGCAGTCTATTTACGAGCAATTTAAAGAGGCTTTTGTAGCACAAACCAAACAGCTAAAAATAGCCGACCCTATGAACCCCGATACCAATATAGGAGCAGTAGTATCTAAACAACATGCCGAAAAAATACTCTCGTACATTCAGTTAGCACAGCAAGAAGGCGGCACGGTACTATGTGGCGGCAAGGCAGTACAGCCATTGGGCAGGTGCAGCAACGGTTGGTTTATAGAGCCCACCATTATTGAGGGGCTTCATTTTACCTGCCGAACCAATCAGGAAGAAATTTTTGGTCCGGTAGTTACCATTACCCCGTTTGCCACCCAAGACGAGGCGCTCCAATACGCCAACAGCACCCCCTACGGCTTATCGGCTACTGTGTGGACACAAAACCTAACCCGCGCCCACCGTTTTGCCGAACAATTAGAGTGTGGCATTGTATGGGTAAACTGCTGGCTGCTGCGCGATTTGCGCACCCCCTTTGGCGGGGTAAAAAACTCCGGCGTAGGGCGCGAGGGCGGCTGGGAAGCATTTAAATTTTTTACCGAAGCCAAAAATGTGTGCATTAAAACCTAACAGTATGCCCCATTTATGCCGGCTTATACTGCATTAAAAACTCGGCAAAAGCCCAATCGAGCGGCGTATCTATATCTATTGAAGTTTCGGGAGTCATCAGGTATTTGCGCACTTTGGTAAAACTGCTTATGGAGCCATGCCTTAGCAGCGCATCTACCCGTATTACATAAATAGCGCCGTTGTACTCATATACTGTGGGGCAATCTTGGCGGCGGGTAAAGCTACCCTTTTTACTATGCTCTAAATACCCATTAGGGTTTTCTTCAAACAACACATAGTACGGGTTGCTTTGGGTTTCACAAACCGAAACCACCATATCCGCATCGGGATATTGCCGGTATAATGCCACAGCTTGGCGCACTTGTTCTATTGTTCTAAATGGCGATGTGGGTTGCAGCAGTACCACCGTTTCGTAGTGTTGCCCATTTTGTTGGTAAAACGCTAAGGCGTGTTTAATTACCTCATAGGTACTTGCCTCATCGGTAGCCAAATGGGCAGGGCGCTTAAACGGAACAGCCAACCCAAATGCCTCTACTGCCAACATAATTGCATCGTCATCAGTAGATACACAAATGTGCTGCCCGGCAGTAAGCGCCGTAGCTACCCGCAAAGTGTGGTAAATAAGCGGCTGACCGCCTAATGGTTTAATGTTTTTTTTAGGTACACCCTTTGAGCCGCCCCGAGCAGGAATTAGGTAAAGTAACGACATAAAAAACGGATTGTTAAACAACAGCGGGTAAAGATAAACACAATTATTCTCCTGCGGCACATTAACCTGCCTGTCAATTTTGCTTGTGTTGCCTGCCTAATTCTGCATAAAAATATGATACAGTAAACAAATAAATAAAATTAATCTAAATTTGACCGCCACTTATACCCATTGCCCTGCAAAGAATATACAACTCACTCGCCATTTACCCTTTGCCTGTAAACAAGATAATACGAGCTACTTACAAAAAATGCCGTATCTTTGCGCTATGGAATCGAAACTAAAAATTTACAATACCTTTTCCCGACAAAAAGAAGTATTTGAGCCGCTAAATCCGCCTTTTGTGGGCATGTATGTATGCGGTCCTACTGTATATAGCGATGTGCATTTGGGCAACTGCCGCACGTTTATGACCTTTGATGTGGTGTACCGCTACTTGCTTCATTTAGGATATAAAGTGCGCTATGTGCGCAATATAACCGATGTAGGGCACTTAGAAAGCGATGCCGATGAAGGTGAAGACAAAATAGCTAAAAAAGCCCGATTAGAGCAGATAGAGCCCATGGAAGTGGTGCAACGATATACCAATGGTTTTAGAGAGGTAATGCATTTGCTAAATACCTTGCCGCCCTCTATAGAGCCCACTGCCACCGGGCATCTTATGGAGCAAATAGCTATGGTGCAAAAGATATTAGACAATGGGCTGGCGTATGAAAAAAACGGGTCGGTTTACTTTGATGTGGTTAAATTTACCCAACAATACCCGCACTATGGCAAACTATCGGGCAAGGTAGTAGATGACCTGCTTCAGGAAAGCCGCGACCTTAAAAAACAAGACGAAAAAAATAACCCCGCCGATTTTGCCATTTGGATGAAAGCCGCCCCCGAACACCTGATGCACTGGCAATCGCCGTGGAGCGTGGGGTTTCCGGGTTGGCATTTAGAATGTTCTGCCATGAGTACCAAATACTTAGGCGAGCAGTTTGACCTGCACGGCGGCGGTATGGATTTGCAGTTTCCGCACCACGAAAACGAAATAGCCCAAAATGTAGGCTGCTGCGGCACGGCTCCGGTACGCTACTGGATGCATGGTAATATGCTTACCATTAACGGACAAAAAATGTCGAAAAGTTTGGGCAATTCAGTGTTACCACACGAGCTGTTTACCGGGCAAAACAATTTTATGTCGCAGCCCTACTCGCCTATGACGGTGCGTTTTTTTATGCTGCAAACGCACTACCGAAGCACCCTCGATTTTTCGGATACTGCCCTGCAAGCTGCTGAAAAAGGCTTTAAACGCCTGATGAATAGCCTTCAACTGCTGCCCCAATTGCCCCATGCAAGCAACACCCACCCTACCCTGCCCGATGAAGATAAAATGGTGCAAGATACCTGCAATGCCATTTACGAACACCTGAACGACGATTTTAACACCGCCATGGCGCTTGCCGATTTGTTTGAGTTATCGGGAAAAATAAACGCCCTTTACCACAAACAACTTCCGCCCGATGCCCTTGGTTTAGATACTTTTAACCGCTTGCAAAGCGTTTTTCCTGCCATTATTTTAGATGTGCTGGGGCTTAAAGATGATACCGCAGCCGCTAATAACCAACTTGCCGACGGGCTGATGGGGCTTATTTTAGACCTGCGCTCCGATGCCCGTGCCAAAAAAGACTGGGCTACTTCCGATATTATTAGAGACCGCCTCAAAAACCTTAAAATTGTGGTTAAAGATGGTAAAGAAGGTACCACCTGGGCGGTAGAATAACCACCGCAACTGCAATAGGCGCTAACCGGCTTGATACCCACCCAAAGTATTAACTTGCAACTTTTTTCTTTATGCCTAAACAACGCATTTCACTTATAGCCGCCGTATGGCTGCTGCTGCTGTTATACGCCTGCCAACCCGATTCGGGCGGGCAACAGCAGGGCGCTACGCCCAATGCTAATAACCAAACCGGCTCCCAAACATCGGGCAAACCGGTGGTAAATGCGCCGGCTTTCAATGCCGATTCTGCCTTTGCTTTTGTGCAAAAACAAGTAGATTTTGGACCACGGGTGCCCGGCACCCCTGAGCATAAAGCCTGTGCCGAATGGCTTGAAACTACACTTAAACAATACGCACCCGCCACTAATACCCAAAGCGCAACAGTAACAGCGCACGATGGTAAAAAACTGCCGGTGTATAACATTATTGCTGCTTTTAACCCCAATGCCGCACGCCGTATTTTGCTGGCTGCACACTGGGATACCCGCCCCAATGCAGACCAAGATACCGAACGCACCGACCAACCAATTTTAGGCGCTAACGATGGCGCAAGCGGCGTGGGTGTGTTGCTGGAAATAGCCCGACTGCTGGCTGCTAACCCCATAAATACGCTGGGTGTGGACATTATTTTGTTTGATACCGAAGATTATGGCGATTATGGTGTGGAAAATTCTTTCTGTCTTGGTTCGCAATATTGGAGTAAAAACCCGCATACGCCGGGCTATAGGGCAGAATATGGCATACTGCTGGATATGGTGGGTGCGCCCGATGCTATCTTTTTGCAAGAGCAAAACTCACTGAGCTATGCGCCCGATGTGGTAAAAAAAGTATGGGCAACCGGCAACGAACTGGGATTTGGCAGCTACTTTATTAACAAACCCACCCGCACCCCCATTACCGATGACCACCTTTATGTAAATCAGATTGCCAAAATTCCGATGATAGACATTATTCATTACACGTATGAAGGCAATTTTGGCGCATTTTGGCATACCCATAAAGACAATATGAACGTGGTGAGCAAGCCTACCCTCCACGCTGTAGGGCAAACGGTAACTACGGTAGTGTACAGAGAAGCGGTTAGTTATTGGTAAGCATTGGGCGCAGCAAGTGGCATACTTTAAGGGTAGTATTGGGCTTGTATTAACTTGCCTTGTTCTTCAATAATGGCTCTGTTTGGTTATGTGTTATGTATGATGAGCGTTTAGTTCTAACTACCCACTTTTCACTACCCAAAACCCACTAAAAGTTGCTACCGTACTTTTCAGAAAAGCAATTTTTTTAGGAAAATAGATGCCCTATTTTGGCTGTTAAATGAAGTATAAAAATTCTTACAAATTATTGGTGGTCTTTGGTATGAAGCGTTCATAACCCATGTATAAGATGCACAGACCTGTGCGTTTTACCACAACTCATAGCTGTTTTTTCAGTGCGGCAGCCACCTGTGGCAGGGGCAGGGCATTAAGAGTAAAAGCTTTGCTCAAGCCACCTTTTCGGGCGGCAAGTACGCCGTAGCGCACATCGGATATGCCTTTTAGGTTATGGGCATCGGGATTTACGGATAGCATTACGCCTTTTTCCAAACAATATGGAATCCATCGCCAGTCAATATCTAAGCGGTAAGGGTTGGCATTTATTTCAATGATGACCTTATTGGCGGCACAGGCATCTATTACTTTTTGGTGGTGAATAGGGTAGCCGGCTCTGGAAAGCAGCAACCTGCCGGTAGGGTGCCCCAGTATGGTGGTGTAGGGGTTTTCAATGGCTTTAATTAGCCGGTTAGTAGCTTTGGTTTCGTCCATTTGGAGGTTGCTGTGTATAGAGGCAATCACAAAATCAAAGGTTTGCAGCACATCGGGCGAGTAATCAAGGTTGCCATCGTTCAGTATATCGGCTTCTATGCCTTTAAATATGGTAAACGGCGCAAGTTGGGCGTTGAGTTGGTCTATTTCGAGGTGTTGTTTTATGATGCGCTCTTCTGATAAGCCATTGGCATAAAAAGCGGCTTTGGAGTGGTCGGTTATGCCTAAGTATTGGTAGCCTGCGGCTAAACAAGCCTTAGCCATGTTTTGGAGCGTATCGCGCCCGTCGGAGTAGGTGGTATGGGCGTGAATAATGCCGGTAATATCGGGCTCTTGGAGCAATACGGGCAGTTGGTTATGTTTGGCAAGGGTAATTTCGTTCAGTCCTTCGCGCATTTCGGGCTCTATAAAAGCCAGCCCCAGGTTTTGGTAAACTTCGGCTTCGGTGGCGGCGGCGGTTTGGGTGAGTCCTAATTGGTAAAGTTGTTGCAGGTGTGCGGCGGCGGCGGTGGTTAGCGCCAGGCGGTATGCCCAGTTTTGTTGGGTTGCGCTGTGCAGGGCAAAGGGCAGCCCATCGGGTGTGCGGGCGGTTAGTTCATCGGGTTTAAGCAGCAGGTGGGTGCATTGGGCTTGTTCGCAAAACACAATAAGTTGCTCCCAATTGGCAATTAGTAGCAGGTCAATTTGGTCAATAATTTCACACTTACGGCGCATTGGTCCGGTAAAGGCAATTTGTTCTACAAAGGGTTGCTGTGCAAACCATTGGTACAGTTTTTGGGCATCGGGTTCTACATCGGCAAAACGGTAGCGCCGGGCATTGGCAAGGTAAAAATCTACCGCTTTTTTGGTGTTCTCCTGCACTTTTTCGCCAAAACCTTTTAGCAGCAGCAGGCGGTTTTCTTCGCAGGCATACAGCAACTCACCCACGTTTTCAATGCCCAGTTCTTGCCACAGGGCTTTTACCTTTTTAGGACCCAGCCCTTTAATGCTCAGCATTTCTACTACACCGGCAGGAGTTTGTGCCAGCAGCCGGTCTAACAGGTCAAAGCTGCCGGTATTGAGCAGGCTGTTTATTTTACCGGCTATGGCTTTACCTATGCCCGGCAGCGCTTCTATTTGGGGCTCGGTTAGGTGGTTTAGGGTGGTGGGCTGCTGCTCAATGGTGCGGGCGGCAGTTTCATACGACCTTATTTTGAAAGGGTTATCGCCGTGCAGTTCCATAAGGGCGGCAAGTAACCTAAATTTGGCGGCAATATCTTTGTTGCGCATGGCAGGTGAAGGGTTTGTGGCGGCAAGTTACGGCATTTGCGTTAATTACCGCACTATATATGGCTACCTTACTGTTTAGGTTAGGTAATTTGCCGAGGTATATGTGTATCTTTACCGGTAAATTGCCTGCCTTATGCTGTTTACCCCCCACAATCTGCCGGCTGGTTTGGTGTCTTTTAAGCAAAACGAACATGCTCCGCAATTTTTTGATGTTGAGCTGCACCACCTGCCCATCATAAGGCAACACTACCATAACCTTGAATGTCATTTGGTGCTGTACCCATATCACCGAAAAATAGTTGCTGACCGGTACCGGTTTTATCCTTATGAGGAATATGTGCGCGATCTTGCCGCCAACCACCGCTCTGTTTACCGACCCATTTCGCAAAAAAATAACAAAACATTTGGGCTCATTTTTGGACTGTTGATAGCCTTAGTATTTGCCCGATTTAAGCCTGATGATTTGTTTTCGGTTGAATCGGTGGTATCGGTATTTGGGGCATACCTTTTGGGCAAGGATTTATGGACCGATATGGAGCAGTTTTTGGTGCGTATTACTCATAATTTGCGTTTAAGATATACCGATGCCTATTACTATTACCAATTAGAACGCAATACCACCCTTTCGCAATACAGTTTTTTTGCCCGCCGCCAACGGTATAACAAACAGCATTTGCTGCCCGATAAACTTGATTTTATTGAAAACAGCAACTCGCAAACGGTACGTATGTTGTTTAACCTGCAAAACCTGCCCCAACAAACCGCCGGTGAGGAGGCGGCGCAGGTGCTATCGGTAAAGTTTTCGGAAAAGGTGCTGCCAATGTTGTATGCCGAAGGGTTTATGCTGGGGGTAAAACTGAGCTTTAACCGCCGTAGGGGCGCTTTTGACGAGCATTTTGAGGTATTTCAGTCGTTGCATAAATTACAAGCCGGCTGCATAAATGAGCAGGGCGAGTGGATAAACAATGCCATTTTTTACCGACAAACGTACAGCCTTGGCAGGCTCAAATACTTTAAGCTGAGCGGTGTGGCACAGCATGAGCCTTTGGTGGTATGCACTATGCAGGGGCAGCAAAGCGGGTAAGGGGCATAAATGCTATTCTTCCATTTCATAGCCGGTATATTGGTCTTCGGCTTCGTCGGGGTCCATGTCCATTCTTGCAAGGTCTTCTTCGGTATAAGAGAGCAGAATTTCTAAGTACTCCGGGTCTTCGGCAAATTCCTTTTCCTCTGTTACCCCTTTTTCTGCTTCCTTAGTGGCATCTACCTCCTGTTCCGCACTGGGCGGCAAGGTGTTTTCAGATGCGGTGGGGTCATCATTGGTAATGGGGCTTTCTTCGTTGGGTAGCAAAGAGGCATCTGTTTTGGGAGGGGTATCCACTTGGTTGGTCGGTTTTTTTTCGGGAAACTGTTTCATTGGATTTATTTTTTGGGTGAACCTAAAAAACAACTAATTTTTGCACACACAACGGTTTCGGTTTAAAAAATGCCAATCCATGAACCGGTGGCGCTAAAAACAGGTTTCTATTGGGCAGCTAAGTTAGTAGTTATGGGTAATTGGTGTGCCTTTATTTAGGTTAAATTTGCACTGTAACGGCATTTTTATTAAACTTTGGTTGTAATTTTGCGTCTTTTACAGGCGTAGTTTATTTTTTTGTTTAAATGCGTTCTTAATATGAAGCAAGTTGTATTATCATTTCTACTGCTTTTGTGTATAGGCTTCACCTTTTCTGCTTACGCACAGGTGGGCGGAAATGACAAAGCAGTAAGCACCCCTGAGTATTTACCAGATGCCGTTTACGAGGTGCGCTATTGGACAAACATGGCAAATCCGCTTGATAGCAAGGTGTATATAGATACCATGCTTTTTTTTGGCAATGAGCGGGCAGCTTTTGAGTACACCAGTGTTAATTGTAAATCGTATAGTTGTCGGCAGAACGACTCTATGATTTACGTGGTGATGCCTAAGTTTTCCAGTTCTGAAAAAGAGTGGGTATTGGGTAAAAACTTTTTGCGTAGGCTATATCATGTTACCGTGCCCTTCCGAAAACTTGACCGCACCATATACAAGGTATATGTGAGCGACCTTGGCAACCGCGATACCGGTTATGGCGATTATGCTTTTGTGTCGCAAACTTTTGGCATTATTTACCGCTATAACCCCCAGGGCGAAGTACTGATGTTGAACCGAATAGATGTGTTGAAAGGCGGGGAGGTGAAAGATGTTATAGACCTGCTTCCGCTTCATAAAGCCTTGGGGCAAACCGATATTTTTTCCGGTTTTGAGTAAATTTGTTCCTGCTGTTTTTCAATATCCCTTTTAAAATTCCGGCGTGCCTTTTGCATAGTCGGAATTTTTATTTTACTAAACAAGTAAATCAAAAACACATAAAACAATACACAATGAAACATCTCTTTTCGGCTCTGTTCATACTATTTTTACTTGCTGCCTGTAATACCAACTCGCCCAACAACCACAACCCTATGGCTACCACTGCTGTCAAAACCGATACGCTATGTTATGAAAGTCGCTACGGACAAGAGGTTTTTAGCCTGATGCTTATTTTAGAGCCCGATAACAAGGTTAGCGGCACACTGAACTATATTTTTCCCGAAAAACCAAGCGCTATGGGTACGTTTAAAGGTACGCGCCGAGGCGATTACATACAAGCCGATTACACTTTTGTTATAGAAGGAAATGAGCAAACAGAAGTTATTGAACTGGAAATGGAGCCTAAAAGAATTATGCGCAAAATAGGACCGCTGGTAGAAAAAGATGGCAAATTAGTATTGCAAGACCCCGCTAACTCTACCTTTGGCGAGGAGTTTAAGCTCATAAACTGCGCAAACGCTGCCCAAAACTAACTATTGGCAATACTTACCTAAGGCTGTCTTGCAGCTCTGCTTTTTCTGTTTCAGATAGTTGTAAATCGGCAGCGCATTTAACCGGCGTAGGGCGGTGCAGCATAAACGAAAAAAAAGTGGCAATAAACAGCCATGCATAAAACTGTTCGCCGGTAACCATAAGGCAAACTGCACAAAACATGGCTGCTCCTTCTAATAAGGCAAGTTTAACTATGTTGGCGCTTTGGTATATTTGAATTTTTTCTTCCAAACTCCGCGCCGGTGCATCGGGTGCCTGAAACCTGCTTTTAAGTATTCTGAGGTAAAAAGCAGGCGCCAGTAAAATAGCCGTTATGCTAAGCATAGCAGCCGGCAATTGAAGTATGGCATGGTTAGAAGCATTTTCTTGTTTGAGCCCGTAAAGTACCGAAAACATGATTACCTGCCCCACCACTAAGGTAGCATAAATAAGGTTCAGTTTTCTGAATGTAGCGGCAATTTGTGTATTTTGCATGGATTGAGCCAGAAATATGCTTGTTGCTAATAAGATTGGGTTATTTGCCTCACCCCAATTTATATGGGTGTTGATGGCATAAATAACGCTGCAAAATAAGCATTAACCGGCAAACTCCACATAGTTTCGGGGTGTTTCGTATAGGCGCACCTGTAAATCAAAATCGGGCTTGATGCGGCGGCGCAGTTTCTGCCATATCACCACTACTATATTTTCGGCAGTAGGGTTAAGGTGGGCAAACTCGGTGGTATCTAAGTTAAGGTTTTTATGGTCAAAGGGTTCTATTACCTCTTGTTCTATGAGTGTTTTCAGCTCTTTCATATCTATTACATAACCGGTTTCGGGGTCTATAAGTCCGTTAACCTTTACTTCCAGCTCATAATTATGACCGTGGTAGTTAGGATTGTTGCAAGCGCCAAAAACCTGTTTGTTTTTGAGTTCGTCCCATGCCGGGTTGTGCAGTCGGTGGGCAGCATTAAAATGTGCCGTTCTAAAAACCGATACTTTCATGTTTTTTTGGAGGCTTAAAATAAAAAAATAACTACCCAATAAACACTCCTATTGCCCAATAGTTTACCAATTTGTGTACATTTATGCCAAAATGATTAAACAAACTGACCCGTTTTAGTATTGTATAGTTGTATTAAAAGCTTCACTTACTCCATTCTCTACACAAGCAATACCCATACTACTCATGAGTACACCTACCCACAGTATTTACGATTTTGAGCTGGAAGGACTCAACGGGAAACCGGTTCATTTCAGCAATTTCAAAGGCAAAAAGATACTGATAGTAAATACCGCCTCTGCCTGTATGTACACCCCTCAGTATGCGCAGTTGCAGGAGCTGCATGAAGAATTTGCCAACTCAGTAGCAGTAGTAGGCTGCCCCTGCAATGATTTTGGTAGTCAGGAACCGGGCGCTAATGAAGAAATTGCCGGTTTTTGCCAAACGCACTATGGGGTCAATTTTCCGATGACCCAAAAGATACACATAAAAGGCAACCAAAAGCACCCGCTTTACCACTGGCTATGCCAACAGAACGGTGGTAAAGAGGTGGAGTGGAATTTTCAAAAATTTTTGATTGACGAAAACGGCAATTTTGTAAGGGCATTTTCGCCGGCTATTGAGCCGCTTAGCACTGCCATATTAGAGTTGCTGTAAAAATGGCTTGCCTAAAAAAACAATTAGCCTAATTGTCTAAGTAGGCTATACACTTCAGCTCAATGGCTATGGGGGTAGGTAGGCAATTTACCTCTACCGTAGTGCGGCAGGGTTGATTGGAGGCAAAGTATTGGGCGTAAATGCGATTGAACGTGGTAAAATCGCGTTGCATATTTACCAAAAACACGGTTACATCTATCAGGTTTTCCCATCGGGCACCCGATGCCTCCAGCACGGCTTTTACATTTTTAAAAACCGAGTGGCATTGGGCTTCAAAGTCAAAACTGATAAAATTACCGTTTTTATCCAATGTTAAACCCGGAATATCGGTACCGGTAGCAGCATCACGCGGACCTATGCCCGATAAAAACAGCAAGTTTCCCGCACGGCGTGCATGTGGATACGTGCCTACGGGTATAGGCGCTTGCGAGGTGGTAATGATATGATTTTCGGGCTGCTTGCTCATGCACTAATTACTTCACTCTTATTTTTTGACCAATACTTAGTTTGCTGGCGCTGCTAAGCCGGTTTAGTTGGCACAATTCCTTAACACTTTTACCGTATCGTCTGGAAATATCGTGCAGGGTGTCGCCTTTTTTTACGGTATGGTACTTTTTACTTCCCGATGAGGAGGCGCTGGTGTGTTTGTGAGAGTGGTTGTGGCTTCTTCCATTACTGCGATAGCTGTTATCATGAGCATCTAAATAAGGAGAGGAGGATGAGGAGAAAAAGTACTTATCCACTTTCAAGGTATGCGTTTTTAGCTTACCATTGGCAAAATCAATCATAATAGTGGGGTCAATAGGAAACCCCTTATAGCGCACTTCAAAGTGAAGGTGTGCGCCGGTAGAGCGTCCGGTACTGCCACCTAAGGCTATTAGGTCGCCTGCTTTTACTTTTTGGTTAGGCGCTACATAAATTTTGGATAAGTGGGCATAAGTAGTTTCTAATCCGCTATAGTGCCTAATTACCACTACATAACCATAAGAAGAAGAATACTGGGCAATGCGCACCATGCCTTCAAAGGCAGCTTTTACATGGTCGCCGGTGTTAAGGTCAAGGTCAACGCCATTGTGATAACGCCCCCAGCGAGGACCAAATCCCGATGTTACAATACCGCCTACGGGAAGGGTAAAATCATCGCCCAAGCCGTGCGAGAGGAAGAACTCTACCCTGCCGGGCATTTCGGTAACATTATATCGATAGGGGTGTATGTTGGAGGTGTTCCAGTTGTTATCATAATGACCATCAGCAGGAATATCTTCGGCGTAAACATTGGCAAGGAGTACAGACGAAACACTGCCTGCTACGGGAGAGCCACCTGTTCGGTATATCGGCGGCACAACCACATCGGCAGGAATATCAGCCATTAGCGGCATACCCACTTCTATCAAACCTGCTTCTTCTGTAGTAATTTCTTTTTTAATGTTTTTTGTCTTAGCCGGATATCGGGAAGCCGTGGCGCGGTAGCTCACTTCTTTATCGGTTGTTTGGATGGCTGCTTCAATTTGAGCAGTAATAAGCGTTTCTGCTTCTACTTGTGCAGGGGTTTTAAGCCCTATTACCAAATGTTCTTCTTCTGAAGCTAAAACGCCGTTAATGTAAAGGAAACCATCTACAATGCGCTTATCGGGTTTGTAGGTGGGAGTGGGCGTTTCAGTAAGCAGGTCATTTTCTTCTTCTGTTTCGTCAAACAACTCGTCTTCTTCAGAAATAAAATTGGCAGGCGAGAGTGACGAGGCAATATCTTTTACGTCATAAAGAAGTCGCTTTACCCACCATTCTGATTTTTCAACCATTTCGGTATGTGTATCTATGGTAAAGCCAAGAGAATCGGGCAATATATCTGCCACCATTAGCGGCTTTGGTGCGTTGAGCTTTATTTTATCGGGAATTGTTTTTTTGAAAGTGTGGAGCTGTGTGTCTTGTACTATTGTAGTAATAGTGGGCATAACAGGCGCTTCGGTACATACATCAACAGTACAGCGAGCAGAGGGTGGCTTTCTAAAGAAACCCTCGTCCACGTTTTTGTAGGCAAAACCTACCGATAAAAAAGCGCTGATTAAAAAACCAAAAAAGGGAAAGAGCGTATTAAAATAGGAGCGACTTGGCTGCATGGGTTTTAAAATTTACGACACAAAAAGCAGGCATAGTTACAAAAAAGTACTACTTTATTTAAGAGATTGTTTTTGTGGTACTGTTTTGTGGTTAAGTTTTAAGCTAAGGCGTTTTGGTCATTTTGGTGGGTTACGGTTTGTTTTTCGGAATAAAATACCAACACATTTTAATCATTTAACTTGCACAAAAAATGGGTTAGTTGTTTGTTTTAGATGGCTATTTTATCAAAAAAATAAGCAAACCGATTTGCAAAGGTAGGTGCAAATAGCATTTTGACAAGCATTTTGTAGCAAAATTAACAAATTTTAACCCTGTTCATTAGATATTTAACAAATCTAAGGTTGGGTTTTTGTAGGGCAACTTAAGAAGGCAAACCGATATGATTACGTGTTGGCAAGCAATTTGGCTACTAAAACAGGCAGTGCTTGTGTGGCAGTTTGTGGTATGGTAGTTAGGTTTGGTATGGGGTTGGTTTGCGGCAAATTGGGGTCAATAAGGTATTTGGGTATGCTTTTAGGGGCATAGTAAATGAGGTTGGCTGCCGGATAAACCAAAAGCGAGGTGCCAACTACAATAAATACATCGGCAGTAGGCACTATTTGGGTGGCTGATGCCATATTAGGCACCATTTCGCCAAACCACACAATGTTGGGGCGTAGCTGTGCGCCGTTGGGGCAAAGGTCGCCCATTTTTATGGGCTTGTTTCCTATGTCTATCACATAATCGGGATACCGGCTGCTTCGGGCTTCGCGTAGTTTACCATGCAGATGAAGCACATTAGTAGAGCCTGCGCGCTCATGCAGGTCATCTACATTTTGGGTTATAATGGTTACTTGATATTTTGCTTCTAATTGGGCAAGGGCTTTATGCCCATCATTGGGCTGGGCGGCGGCGGCTCGTTCTCTGCGCTTATTGTAAAATTCAAGCACCAGAGCGGGGTTTAGATGCCATCCGTCAATACTGGCTACCTCCTCTATTTTATACTCCTCCCACATACCGCCTGAGCCTCTGAAAGTGCTCAAGCCGCTCTCAGCGCTTATTCCTGCACCGCTTAAAACAACAATGTGTTTTGCTTTCGTCATTTTTTATTGTTTGATTAGCGACAATTAACCCACAAAAGTAAACAATGTATGGTAAAAATGGGTTTTGCCCTTAACTTTATGCCTCTAAACCATTACAAAGTTAGCATGCAAACACTACTTTTGTAAGATTATTTTTGATTAAAGTAAATCGTATCCTCACCCCCTAACGAACAAGGGAATATGAAACATATATTTTTACAAAGAAAACGCATTTTAAGCGCCTATCCTTTGGCAATTTCACTAATTGCGTTGGTATTGTTTACCTCGTTTAACGTATGGGGTCAAAGCCAGCGAAACCTGTTTTTCAACAGTTTTGCCAATGTAGTGCGCCTCGATTTTGCTACAGAGCCACCCATACCTTACGGAACCGGCGTGGCGGGTTCTTATGAGGGCATCGCTCACTACGAAGATGGCAGCGGCAACCTGCTGTTTTGGTTTAATTCAACCGGCGTATTTGACCAAAATGGCACACTTATGCCCGGTTCTTTTGGTATTCTTGCCAATTCTTCATCGGCTGAAATGTGTGTTGCGCCGGTGCCGGGCAACCCCAACCAGTACTACTTCTTATACAATGCCGAAACGTGCAGCGCTCTGTATTATGCTATTGTAGATATGAGTTTAAACGGAGGATTGGGCAATGTAATAGCAGTAAACACCCTTATCAGCAATGCCCAGCACTCTGAAGGTATGGAGGTGGTGCGCATACCGGGTACCAACAATTTTTGGTTTCTTACCTACCGGTGTGGCACAGGTTTTACCCGCTACCTCATTAGCGAAACCGGCATTGGTACGGGCACCGTTTTTCACCCCTACCCCATGCCTACCGGCGGTTATGACGGACGCGGTAATTTTGACTACCACCAAGGGCGTATTGGCGCGGCTTTTGCGTGGTCTTCGCAAGTGTTTGTGGCAGATTTTGACCCTGTGAATGGCGTGGTGTGTAATCCGGTAACACTCAATTCTGACCAGTTCTCCAATAACCCATTTGGCGTAGAATTTTCGCCCGATGGCAGTAAAATGTATTTTTCGCTTTGGTACACCACCGGGCAGCCCAATGTGTTTCAGTATAATATAGAAACCGGCGTTTTTACCGGCTACTTGCCCCCATTGGGCGGCGGCGGGTTTATTAGCGGATTGGGTGAAATAGAAATGGGGCGAAACGGTAAGCTCTACATTATTCAGGACGGGGGTAATAATATTACTGTTATTAACAACCCAAATGATAATATCCCCAATTTTGGCTTAATACCTATTCCCGCAGCTACCGGGTTAGGTATTTCAGACCACATTCAATCTGACGTTTTTGACTCTGGCATTAACTATACCGATACGCTCTGCGCCACCGTAGGCTCTACCCTTATTTTGCAACCGGCAGTAGATGCCGAGTATGAATGGACTGCCAGTACCGACCCCGGCACGGTAATTTCTATTGGCTCTTCTCTTTCTGTTACGGCTGATGATGTGTTTACTACTTATACCGCTACCGGCGTAGGTGGAACTACCTGCTTTGCTATTTTTAACCAATACGCATGGTCGGTATTTCCACAGCCCGATGTAGATGCCGGACCCGACAAAACCATTCAGGTAGGGCAAAGTACTACCCTTGATGGCAGCACAGGCGTACAAGATGCCACCTTTGTACTTTGGTTTCCGGCAACCGGACTGAGCGACCCCTTCTCTATTACCCCTACTGCCAACCCTACACAAACCACTACCTACACACTTACCGTTCAAAACGGACCTTGCCAAGGGTTTGACCAAGTTACCGTAACGGTACTGCCGGTTTCTGTTCAGGAAAACATTTGTGCCTTAGTGGGCGACCAGCTCACCCTTACCGCTCCCGATACCCTCACCAACGTACAATGGTATGAAGCCGGCAATCAAGCCACCATTCTGGGCACAGGTAATACTTATACCCCAACAGCTATGGGTACTACCCAAATTACCTATGTGGCTTCGGGTGTAGGACCCAATACCCCTGCCGGCGCACTGTATGCCGTAACATTGGTGCCACAACCTAAACTTACTGCGGGCAATAATGTTACCATTTTTGCAGGCGAATCGGTTACGCTCAATGCCGGCGGCGCTGACCAAAGCGGTTATGTTTGGGCTTTTGATGCTTCTTTGAGCGCTCTTAATATCCCCAATCCGGTAGCAACGCCTACCGTTACCACTACGTATTTTGTGAGCAGCGCCTTTGACCCTGCCTGCCCTGCCCAAGCAAGTGTAACTGTAACCGTGCTTAACCAAAACACCATTGCTGATACGCTCTGTGCCTTAGTGGGCAGCCAAATTAACCTGTCGGCACCCGGCTCATTTACCTCGGTAGAGTGGGTAGATGCTGCCAACCCCACCCAAGCGCTTGGCAGCGGAGCTTCTTTTAGCGCTACTGCTACCAATTCAGAGGTTACTTTCATTGGGAGAGCTACTGATGACCAAGGCAATATAACCGATTTTTACTACACACTACTGCCCAATCCGCCCATTGATGCCGGGCCTGACCGTGTTATTCTGGAAGGAAGCAGCCACACCTTTAACATTACCGGAGGCGCTAACCTGCAATGGCAACCCGCCCAACTTTTTGCCGACCCTACCTCAGCTAATCCTACCGTAACCCCTATGGAAACTACCACCTTTACCGTAACCAATACCACCGATAAAGGTTGCCAGTTTACAGACGAAGTTACTATTACTGTAAAATCGGAAAGTTATATGCTCATTCCCAGCGCCTTTTCGCCCAATAACGATGGGGTAAATGACGAGCTGCGCATTGTTCCGTTTAATGTTACCGAGCTGGTTACTTTTGTGGTATATAATCGCTGGGGCAACAAGGTTTTTGAAACCAACAACATAAACGAAGGCTGGAATGGCAAGTATAAAGGCTCTCTTCAGGAGGTAGGTACTTATGTATATTATGCTACCGCCATTTCTAAAGACGGGGTAGAATACACCCAAAAAGGTAATACGCTGCTAATGCGATAGGCACATACTAACCCTACCTTAGTTGTTTTTGATAAAAAGCCCCATGCTGCCAAGTGTGGGGCTTTTTTACACATCGGGCTTAGGCTTAAAAATTTCGGTTCTATCGGGCAGCCACTCCAACATGCCCAATATCACATTCTTGTCTTCATCACTGTTACGCCAACCATAATTAGCCTGCATGGTACTCCTGATGTATGGGCTGTAAACTTTTTGTATGCGCCAATTGGTGATATACTTTGATGGCATGATGATGGAAATATATGTTTTTGACTTTCTGTGCCTGCCAATTACCTTAACATCTTCATAGCCGTCTCCCCATAAGCTGGGAAAACAGTAAACCTTAGTATTGGGCAAAAAGTGTTTGGTTCCACGTTTTACCTCTTTATGCTCTCCAAAATAGTGTTCATCAATTATGTTCCCAACTAAACACCAGATAAACTCCGGTTCCTCAGAGCGTTTGTTTGTAACAATATCAGGCAGTCTTTCAAAACTATTTTCCTTTGGGGGCAATTGGTCTGGGCTCATAGCGGTAAATTTAGGGGAGCAGCACCTTATAAGAACAATTGGAACTTACTTGCCCTAAAGATATGCCATTATTTTTGAATTGTCATTGTTTTGTGGTTCATTATTCATATCTTGCATAAACAGGTAAGATATTTTAAGTGAATGTAAACAAGTAAAAAATATGCTAATTTGTTTTTTTTATTTTCAATTATTTTTGCTGTTGGTATTGATTAAACCCTTATTTTGCAACCCGAATGAAAGACTATGTATGTAAATACTCCGTTTGGGGGGAAAAAGTTTGTTATTAATGCCTAACTCAACTTCAAAACAACCGTCCATTAAGTTGGAATGGCTCGATTTTGCCACCTACCAACCACAAATAGAACAGATTAGGAAAGAGGTTTTTATTACCGAGCAGCAATTTGGCAACCACATGCTCACCAGCCCCAAAGACCAAACCGGTTTGCACTTGGCGGCATGGGCAGATGGTAAAATTATTTCCTGCATCAGTTCCTTTGTATATGATGCTGCCGAACTTGCACACTGGGGCATGCCCCAAACAGGGGGTAAAGTAGTACAATTTGGCAGAAGGGTAGAACTGCCCGAATACCGCCGATTGCGATTGGCTACCTTTTTGGCTGCCTGCACATACCGAAACATTTTTGAATGTATTAACCCCGATTATTACTTTGTTTCGCTCATAGGCGTACACAGGCAGTTGCGCAGTTTCTATGAAAGAATGTACGGCTTTAAGTACTTTGGTGAACGGGAAACCCCCAATGGCACCATTGACCTCTTAATCATGAACAACCCGGAACACTGCAAACAACTCTATACCCGCCTTAGGCAAATGGAGATGGTTTTTTCGCAGATTTTTGAAACCCCAAGTCCGTCTTTACATGAATTTGCCTTAAAAACGCCTGCTATGAGCGAGCTAATAAACAGCGGCGCTACCAACCCGGGTAATTACTATCTTGATGCCCTTTCGTTTAAAGACGAACTGCCGCGCCTTGCCAAACAAGCCCGATTGCTGCACCTTACCCAGCAACCCATTTACCCCCAGTTAGACCTCCATTTTTCATCGGGCAGTTTTGTTGATGTGGGCTGTGGTCCGGGCATCTACCTCAGTTTGCTCAATAAAACCGCCCCTTTTAATCAGTTTAAACTTATAGGCGTTGATATTTCATCAGATATGGTGCTGTACGCCTCCTTAGTTCACCCAAAATTAGGCTGGCAGCAAGCATCGGTTTATAAGTTGCCGTTTGAAGATGAAAGTGTGGAAATAGTACATGCCAGCTTCTTATTTATCCACTTAGTGCAGCCGCATTTAGCCCTCTTAGAAATAGCCCGAATACTGAAGCCGCAGGGCAGACTCATTATTACCGATGCCAATGACTCTACTTTTAAGGGGCATCGCATCATAACCAAAATGATAGAAAAACATGCGCAATACCACGAGGGCAACCGAAGCATTTTGCAAAAATTGCCTGCCTTAGCTACCGCCTATAACCTGCATCTGCACCAACAGTTTGAAACCATAGTGGACAACCAAGGCAACGAAAATGCCCCTACCCTACACAACCACCACTTATCGCTGGGCAGAATTACCATGTGGGGGCTGTTTGCCTTTATGGGGCAACGCCCCGAAATGACCAAGTATTTCCAAAGAGCCGAAAACCTATACCTCCACAGCACCGAAAAAATTCAAATCAGCATTCAAACTCAGGTATATGTTAAACAATAACACCAACTCCACAAATATTGCTTCTAATAATGATGCCTTAGCGCAAGCTACCGAAATGCTACAGCGCCCATCGCGCAATACTAAACGCAAAATTTTAGCTTCGGTAAATGCTACTGTTATTGCAGCGGTCATTTTGCACATTGTTATTCAGATTATTCAGTTTGGTAAACTGCCCGACCCCGCCCGAGATTTAGTGCTTTTTCCGTTGGTGCTGCTTATTCATGCGTTTTCGCTGTTTCACAATTTCCGAAGTATAGTAAAACAAACCGATGCCAGCCCTCGGTTAGACCGTTTTACCGCATGGAGTTCGGTGGGTATTTTAATGCTGCTTTCTGTTTTGTTTGTTCACAACAACGAAAACACCGCCATAAGCCTGCTGTTTGATTTTTCGCTTTCGGTCATTACCTTATTTATAGTGGGTACAGTTATAAACAGGCGGGCAGCAGTGGTATGGTGCGCCATAAGCCTCATAAGCCTTGGGGTGGCATGGCAAAACCGAAGCGCCGATTTTACCTACCATCTCATGACCAAACAAGAGGTAACCGCCTACAAACAAGCGCTCAACGATAACAATGCCGATGCCCTGCAACGACAAGAGGAGGTAAAAGCCCAAAAACTAAACCCATTCCCTATTGGCTTATATGTAGGTATTTGGGTTATTTTTATTTTGTTTGCCTTTTTACCCACTTTTTTTGAAGCCGGTATGATAGATGGCATGTTGCGAGCCATTCCCAATGTGATAGACAAAATACAAGTGGCTGCCGATGAAAAACACAAACTCCAAGCCGAAAACGCCCGTATGAGCATGGAACTTGATGTGGCAAGGCGCATACAAAACATGGTGCTGCCCCGACAAACAGAGTGGGAAAGCCAAAATAACTTGGATATAGCCGCACAAATGTATGCCGCAGTAGAAGTGGGCGGCGATTACTACGAAGTGCTGCCCCAAAAAAATGGCGATATCTACATCGGGATTGGAGACGTAACCGACCACGGACTACAATCGGGTGTTATTATGCTCATGACCCAAACCGCCATCAGAACCAGTATAGACGGTAAACAAAACACCCTAAAAGATACCCTGCAACAGGTAAACTCTGTGCTTTACAACAACATCAGTACCCGCCTGCAAGACAAACGAAACCTTACCCTTTGCCTGCTCAAGTGCAGCGGTAATGAGTTTACCTACTGCGGACAGCATGAATCTATCCTGCTTTACAAACACCATGAACGAAAAACCCAAAAAATAGACACCTTAGATGCAGGCATGTACCTTGGCTTGATTGACAACATCAGCCCATTTTTAGCCGAAACTACTATACATATAGACAACGAAGATGTACTGGTGCTTTATACCGATGGCGTAACCGAAGCCGAAAACCAACAAGGCGAAATGTACGGGCTGCAACGCCTTACCGAGGTTATTAACCAAACTGCCGCCCTATCTGCACAGCAAATCTTAAAAGCTATTTTTGACGATATATTTGCCTTTATCAACGGGCAAATAATTTTTGACGACATTACCGTATTGGTAGCTAAAAAGCGCAACTAACCCGTTTGTTTTTACTCAACCACAAAAAAAATTCCTTATGCAAACCACTGTTATCGGTAATTTTAACATCATACCCGATGCCCTTCCTGCCGAGGGCAATATCTCAATAGTTATCCAACCCATTGACATTATTACCCACTGGCGCCGCTGCGGCTTGCTTGCCGACTTTATAGCCGGATTTTACAATAATGCCGCCCAACAACCCGATAATATTAACCTCATTTCTACGGTAATGAACGAGCTGCTTGAAAATGCCACCAAATACTCCCGAAAACGAGATGCACTGGTAGCGCTTACCCTTAAACAGTACGACAATGTACTCAAAATGCAGCTCCAAAACTACACTACGCCCAATCATTTCTATTACTTTAAAAATTACCTTGCCTCTCTGCTGGAACAAGATAATTTAGAACAACTCTATATTGAAAAAATAGTGCAAAAAAGCGACCAAAAAGTAACCGAATCGGGCATGGGTATGCTCATCTTGCTTAAAGATTACCCGGTAAAAATAGGCGCTACCTTCATTGAAGACCCCCATACCGACCACTACGAAATTATTACCCAACTCTACTACTATTTCGACAACTAACCAACCCGCCGCGCCTAACAGACCCGCCATGGCGCACGTCACCCTGTTTCTTCAATTTAATAAAACATTTTAACGCTTAACTCACCACTATAAATACCTCATTCCATGACCAATCTTCAGGCGGGCGATGCCCATTTGCAGTACAATCCGCAAACACAAAATATCACCATTAGCGGCGTAATGCGCTTAGCCAATATGCAGGAGTATGAAGTGGTAACCCAATACCTCAATGAGTGTTTGGCTACTGCCGCAGATAACCTCACCCTTGACCTCAGCAAGCTCACTTTTTTAAACAGCTCAGGCATTACCACCCTCAGCCTTTTTGTATTGCAGTGTAAAAAAAATACAAAACCTACGCTGCACATCATCGGATCTACCACCATAGCCTGGCAAGAAAAATCGCTGCCCAATTTTAATAAACTATGGAACGAAGCCGCCATCAGTTTTCAGTAAGCAGCCTTGCTCTTTGCCAACCATTTTATGTATGAAACCCGATTTCAGACACCTTACCCTTGCACAAGTAGAACAACTTTTGGAGCAAAATGCCGTTTTGCAAGACCAACTTGCCGAGCTGCAACTGCTGCACGAAACCATTGTAGAACACAGTACCACCATTGAAAACGAACTGGAAGATAATAATGCCACCCTAAACCGCCTGCTGGGAGCTATGCGCAAATACCTTTCGCCGCAATTATATGAATCTATAGTGGGCGGCGAAACGCAAACTACCCTTAACTATAAACGCAAATTCCTTACCATCTTTTTTTCCGACATTGTAGGGTTTACCGAAGTTACCGATATGATTGACCCGGAGCTGCTATCGGAACTGCTCAACCAGTACCTCAACGAAATGTCTAAAATAGCCCTCGATTTTGGCGGCACTATTGATAAATTTATTGGCGATGCCATTATGATTTTTTTTGGCGACCCTATTTACCAAGATGACCAAACACACGCACGCCAATGCCTAATGATGGCAATAAAAATGCAACAAAAAATAGCCGAATTAGACCATGTATGGCAGGCAAGAGGTATTAAAAACGGATTGTCGGTGCGCATGGGCATACACAGCGGTTACTGCACCGTAGGCAATTTTGGCTCCGATAAACGAATGGATTACACCATTATTGGCGGCAACGTAAACATTGCCTCCCGATTGGAAACCTTTGCCGACCCAAGCAGCATTTTTATAAGCCGAGCCACTTTTGACCTTGTTAAAGACCTTATTCAAACCACCCGATTGGGTGAGGTAAAGGTAAAAGGTGTACATTTTGCCATTGAAGTGTTTAAAGTGCTGGGACTTAACAACAACGCCCCCACCCCCGATACCTTGCTTACAGCCGATAACGATACACTCATTTTTAAAGGATTTTCATTCCGAAAAGAAGAACTCAACCCCGATACCGTAAAATTGCTCACCCAAACCCTTCAGCAAGCTATTCAACTGCTCAACAGCTAACCCGCCGTTATGCCGCATTTAGCCCCCAACCCCACCCTTGCACAGCTACAGCAGTTTATTAAAGAACTCTGTGCCGAAAAAGGCTGGGATAAAAACTCCCACTTAGAAATTTTTTTACTCTTTTCCGAAGAAATAGGCGAACTGGCAAAAGCCATCAGAAAACACACCCAGCTCTACACCGAAACCAACGCTACCCAGCCCGATAAATTTGAGCTGGAAGAAGAATTTGCCGATGTACTGAACTACCTGCTCGACTTGGCTAATTTCTTTAACGTGGACTTGGAGGAGGCTTTCCGCAAAAAAAACCGCCTCAATCAGCAAAGAACCTGGGAGTAACCCCAAAACCGCTTTATAAATATCGGTTTTCCGAAATTACCACTACCTGATAATAACCAATTTTTGGGTTTGCGGGGTTTGCCCGTTTACCTGTATATGGCAGTAGTAAATGCCCAAAGGCAGGGTATGGGTATGCAACTGTATGGTAGCACCGCCGGGGGCGGTATGCCGGGTGGCTAATTGCCCTTGGGGGGTGTAGAGGCTTATGGTTAGCACATGGGCGGCGGTGAGGTGGGTGGCGTTTATGAGCAGGGTGTTGGTGGCAGGGTTGGGGTAAACCACCATGCCACCACCCCCGGACCCATCCAAAGGAGGGGAATTATCTTGCACCCCCACCACCCAACAGCCGTTGTAGGGTGGGCAGGCATTGCCGAGGCTGTCTGTGCGCACTATCCAGGCATCATAAATATGTAGCGGAGTACCTGTAAACGAAAAACCACAAATCATATAACCGCCATTGGGGGCAGGCTGAAAATCAAAAAAACAATCATTGCCCATAAGGCTTGTAGCAGCATTTTGATAGTACATGCCCCATGTCATATTACCTTGGTTGTCCACTTTAATAAGGCATCCGTTAGCGGGACCTTCGCTTGGATAAACATTAGCCAAACACATTACAACATCATTTGGCAATTGCATAACCCGCTCTATGCTATGCGGATAAAACTGGCTTTTGGGGTAACTACTTTCCCAAAGCATATTGCCAAGGGTATCTACCTTGAGTAGGTATGGTCCATAACTTGCCAACCCAAGCTCTTCGTCATATTGCTTACCCGCTATCAGGTATCCGTAGGTGGTGGGTATAATGTGGTTGCCTTCGGTAATAAAGTTGTTGCCATAAGTATGCGCCCAAATGGGTAAACCCTGTGCATTGGTACGCAAAAGCAATATGTTTGTAGCTACTCCACTAAATCTTGTACCCATGAGTAAGTATCCTTCATCGGGCAATTGGATAACCTGTTTGGCAGTTTCTATTGAGTTGTTGGTGTTGTAATTCTTATCCCACTGTATATTGCCTTGGCTATCGGTTTTTATAAACCAAATATTGTTGTTATTGCCCACCGTGTTTTTGGTATAACCTGCTAAGGCAAACCCCCCATCGGTTGTTTGTATTACGCTATTGGGCATTGCTTGGTTAGAACCTGCCATATATTTGCGCATCCATAAGGTATCGCCCAATAGGTTTAACTTTACCAACCCAAAATAGTACAAATCCGAATTGTAGTGCCGATACTGTACAGCGGCTACAAAATAATCGGTTCCCGATGGGTGGTGAATATCAGCAACAGTAAACGCTTCATTGGTTTGCCCATAAACCGCAGTCCAAATGCTCTGCCCACAGGCATCTACCCGTGCAAAATACATTTTTTGTTGCAAAGGAGTTACCCCCGATGCAAAGGTGTTTCCGCCAACTAAATAATCGCCGTTGTTGAGCGATGCTATGGCGGTAAAATCATTGTTTTGCCCTATATGGTCGTAAAACATACCCGGCGCACAATCATTCTGTGCAAACAACGGAGCGCATAGGTGTAAAAGGAAAATTGCATAGTGTATTGCTTTCATAAGATTATTATTTAGAAATGAGCAATTTAGCGGTTTGAATAGTGCCGTTGTTTAACGTAAGTTGTGCTATATATAAGCCGTTGGGTAGGTTTTCGGGCAGGGGTAGGTTGTGCAGTTGGTTTGGGGGGTAGTAGGTAGCCACTACTTGCCCGTGCAGGTTATAGAGGATAAGGGTTTGCCACAATTGGGTGTTATGAACGTTGATGGTATGAGTGGCGGGGTTGGGAAAAATAGATAACACAGACGTATCATTTTCAATAAGTATATGTTGCCCATCATCAACGCTTACAAAAATTAACTCTTCATTGCAACCGGGGGTAATGCAGCCGTTTTCATCTACCTTTAACAACCATACGTGCGACACAGGATATGCAACGGTAGGTTGTAATTGTATAGCATATCTGCCTACTGCTATGAAACCGCCATCGGGAGCGGGTATAGCATCGGTAAGCCATGCAAATTCATAGGCTTCGTCCTCATTATACAAGTAAAATGTTCTATCCCAAAGAACAGCACCTGAGCTGTCTAACAATGCCATCCAACCCCAGTAAGGAAAACACCAGTTTGTTTCATCGGCGCAAAAAGTATCTGACCCCACCAATAAAATTTTACCGGAGGGCATCTCAATCGCTTTCTTTATGCCTTTACTATACCCACTCATGTGGGTGCGCCAGTACACATTTCCGATGCTATCTATTTTTGAAATGTAGTATGATTTTCCCTCAACTTCATCATTGGGGAAAGCAGGATGGCTTTTACCATCGCAACTCCATACATAATACTTACCGGGTTCTGTTTTACAAGGCACAATATAGGCATCGCAATCATCATCGGGGGTGCCGATGTTCAGCATCCAGCGCACCGACCCATCTGCATTGAGTTTATATATCAACCCATCGCCATCGCTGGTGCCGTCACTTTCAGAACTATTAGATACAGCCGTAAAACTTCCCATAAGATAAGCGCCATCATAGTCTTCTGAAATACTTTGTGCGCGTTGAAAACTGTCTATAACAAAACGTTTTGTCCATAAGGTGTCGCCATTGGTTACTGAGGTTTTTAGTACATAAGTATCTGCTGTGCCCGGACCCGAGCTACTGGCAAAACCACACATTACATAATCTCCTGCGTTATTCTGCATTAAAGCAAATGCTCTGTTCATTGTTTGGGGCTCACCGTAGTCTCTGTTCCACTCTAAGTTGCCAATGCTATCAAATTTCATGAAATATATATTGTCCCACCAATAAGAGGATATAGGTTTGAAAGTAGCAAAAGCAAAACCTCCGTCTTGTGTGGATATAAATTGACCAAACTCACTAGAATAAACACCGATATTACCTATATTGTGGTTTCTAAGCCAGTTTAGCTCACCATTGTAACTAAAACTCAAAATGGATATACCATTGCTTACGGTTGAGTTCCTATATGTATTGGCAACAATGTAGTCGTTAGAACGGGCAATAACATTAACCGCGTTGCTACGATACCCATTGTGGGTATAAAATTTAGAATAGTACTGTTGGGCGAAAGATGGAAATGCTACAAGTTGCAGCAGTATAGTATATAATAAAATATGTTTCATTTTAGCGTATTTAACCTCCTGCCCATACTACAAAAAGTACAAGCAGGAGGGGTAGATGAATGTATATTACCTAACAATTGACAATTTTTCTTGGGCTATTATAGCTCCGGCTTCGTTTTGCACAATGCAGAGGTATAATCCATTGGGCAGGTGGGCAGTTTTCACTATCAGGCTGCGCTGCCCATTGGCAAGCGGCAGGTTTTGCAGGGTTCTGCCCAGTAAATTGAGGATTTGTATGCTGCCTGTATGTTGCCAAAAATAAACAGGCAATTGCACCTCAAAATTATTGCTTGCAGGATTAGGCGTTATTTGCAACCGGTTCAGTACGGTTTTATCTGACATCGGCACTTTTTTGTAACAAGGGTGGGCAGAGGTTTTACCGCTGCCGGCATCTAACGGTATTTGCCAATCACAGTATTCGCCGCGCAATAAACTCAGCAGGGCGCAGGCGGCGGGGGTTTGGTTTGGTTGCATAGCGAAGGGGTGGTTGGTTGTGGGGTAGAACGCAAATTTGGTAAAAAGGGTTGCCTTGTGGGTAGAATTTGGGTGAGTTACCCTACTTGTTATTTTGCCACAACTAACTTGGCAGTTGCTATAATTTTGCCTGCTACTTCATAGCTGAGTATATACATGCCATCGGGTAAGTCAATGGTATCAATACTCATTTGTGATTGATTGTACTGAGTGGCAGGCACCGGAACAGTTTTAAGCGTATGCCCCGATAAATTAGTGAACAGTATTTGTGCATTTTGGCGTTGTGCGGGCAGCAAAATTTGAACCACTCCGTTAGTAGGATTTGGAAAAACAACCAACGGACTTACCCCCGAAACCTGCGGCGGTGGTTTGGGCACACTCTCTACCCCCACTACTGTGGAGGCAATGATGAGGGTATCCTCAGCACCACCGTTGCAGCCGGGGGTGAAACAGCCGTTGGGGAGGACTTTGAGGAGGAGTGTATTTAATATATACCCTATACCACCTTGTACTACATCTAAAATACCCCCTGTTGCTAAAATATTTCCGTAAGTGTCTTCGGTTATGCTTACCGGTACTAAAAAGTTTACTATCGGCGTATAACTTATGTACTCACGTTCCCATAATAATTCTCCATCAGAAGACATGCGGAACAACCAGCCCACTTCGTAATTATAGCCCGGCTTAAAAGCGTATCCACATCCTATAATGTCGCCGTTCTATGCTACGGCAATGTCAACAATGAACTTTTCGTATGTACCATAGAAATCATACCGCCAAACATATTCTCCTTCACTATTAAGGCATAGCAGATACGGGCGTTGTCCTAAAATATTGCTATACACTCCATCAAACCATTTAACAACTATATTTCCATTTTGCATGGTTTTTACACGCATTTGGGGGTTGGTGTATCCTACATTGCCGCTCAAGGAGTAACGCCACAATTCGTTGCCCAAGGTATCTACTTTGCGAATTTGTCCTTTTATATAAGAAGGATAATAACAAGCTACTCCTAAGTATAAAAAATTGGCTCTTTATGATTTTAGTTGAGGCATATAGTTTTTTCCCAATACGAAGCGTA
>ERZ761609.750-NODE-750-length-34711-cov-74.724261_pt1 | contig 34711 bp, 25 predicted proteins | sample MGYA00511163_ERZ761609 | MGnify/ENA primary metagenome ERZ761609 (study PRJEB28899, sample SAMN02445070) | bioreactor sludge metagenome | biome: EBPR sludge | place: Australia: Brisbane, Thorneside Wastewater Treatment Plant | collected 2011-12-16 ...
CCAACAGCCCTCCGTACAAAGCCTGTCGGTTCCATCGGAGCCGGCAGGATTTTTTTGTTTTGTTGCCCAGTTTAGTGAAGGGGTGACTGCGGGACTGAAACTTGCACTCGTCACCCCTTCACTACCTCCGAAACCTCGAACCCGCTTTCCCACGCCACAGGCGTGGTACGGCGGATGAACCCCGAAACCTCAAACCCAAAACATTGAACCCAAAATCCCCTACCTTTGCGGCATGGCCGATCCAACAACCATCACACTGTTTCAATTGCAGGAATTCATCCGCCGGGTGCTGGCGCTGAACCTGCCCGATGCTGTGTGGGTGGAAGCGGAAATTGCCGAACTGGGGCAGTCAAGGGGACACAGTTATTTGTCTTTGGTACAAAAAGAGGAAAACTCCGCCGAACCTGTTGCCACCGCCCAAGCCGTTATCTGGCAGAACCATCTCGCCGCTATTGGTCGCAAAATCAGCGCTGCGTTGCTTCAGGAACTGCTGGCGCCGGGCCGACAACTTCGCATCAAAGCCCGCATTGAGCACCACGAACGCTTCGGACTGAAATTGGTCGTCGAAGATATTGACCCGGCGTACACCATCGGGCAACTCGAATTGCAGCGTCGCCAAACGCTGGAACGCCTGCGCGCTGAACAACTCACTGAGCGCAACGCTGCCTTGCCGACAGGGGAGGTATTGCAGCGGATAGCCGTTGTCAGTTCTCAGCAAGGCGCGGGTTATCAGGATTTTATAGAACACCTGCGCGGCAATCCTTATGGCTACCGATACCACTGCGAATTGTTTCCGGCGGCAGTGCAGGGACAAAATGCTGAGATGGAAATGAGCCGCAGCCTCGAACGCATTGCCCGGCAGGCGCATCGTTTCGATTGTACCGTCATCATTCGCGGGGGCGGCGCCCGGCTCGATCTCGGCGCATTCGACGGCTACGACATCTGCCGCGCCATTGCCCTGCACCCGCTGCCCGTTTTTACCGGCATCGGCCACGATGTGAACGAATCTCTGGCAGATACTTGCGCCCAATTGGCTCTCAAAACGCCCACCGCCGTTGCCGATTTCCTCATTCGCAGGCACCTCGGTTTTGAAAGTCGGCTCCTCCAACTCGCCCAAGACCTGCAAACATCAGCCCGACAGCGCATGGCAGCACAACGCCTTTCAGTAGAACAAATCGCGCTTGCAGTACAACGCCACAGTACACAATACCTGCTACAACAAAACCAACAATTGGCCCTGCTGCACCGCGATACGCGCCGCGAAATGCGCAATGCGCTCCAGTCTGCCGGTAAAACTTTGGACCAAATGAACCAGCTCAGCGTGCAATTGCATCCGCAGGCTACCCTCGAACGGGGTTTCACCATCACGCTCAAAGACGGCCGCCGCCTGCGCTCTGCCGCCGAGATTCAACCCGGCGACCACATAGAAACCATCTTTGCCGACGGCAGCATCGGCCGCCACATTGCAACATCAACAGAACCATGAAAAAAGCTCCGTTTTCTTACGAATCAGCCGTGCTGGAACTTCAAAATATCGTGCAGCAATTACAGGAGGGCAATGTAAGTATGGACGAACTGGCCGAACGCGCCCGCCATGCAGCAGCGTTGATCCGACTGTGCCGGGAGCGCCTCCGTGAGCTGGAAACCGAGGTGGACAGCCTGTTTCCGGAAGGCTGAGCAGTAGGGTTTACATTTTTTTCAACAAGTCCCCGGCCTGGGTATAAAACCCGTGATCTTTATCTTTGCGAATGGCCTCCAATTGAGCTTTCAGATCGTCTATGCGGTTGGCGGCCAGCAGTGCCAGCGCCTTGTTCCAGGCGGCTTTGTGGGCCAGGCTTGAAGTACCGGCAGTTTCGGCAGCAGAGAAAGCCTGTTCGGCGGAAGCCCAGTCTTTTTGCAACATGGCCGCATGCCCCAGATAGTACCGATATTCCAGATTATTGGGCGAGGTGGCCAGCAATTGCTCAAAATGTGCGCGAGCGGCGTCTCCCTTTCCCTCTTCCAGCAATTGCAGTCCAACTTTCAGCGGGCTGTCGGAGCCTTCCTGTCCGCGCAGACCCGCAGCGTCGGGCGCCTGATAGTAGGAGGCAAACAGCGCTGCATTATCGGGGCTGCCGGAGCGATCAAAAACGAACCACAAGCCCAACAGCACAACCAGCGCTGCCGCAGCCGCCCAGCGTATCTGCCGAAAGGCGACTACCTTGCCGCTTTTGGGGGCTGTACCGGCGGTTTTCTCTTCCTGCGCCCACACCTGCATTTGCTCGCGCAGGCTTTCGCCAATCTGCCACTCAATGGCCTCATTGCCATTGAGATAGAGATCGTAAGCGGCTTTCAGTTCGGCGTCGGATGCCAGTTCCGATTCGAAGGCGTTGCGTTCGGTCTCGGAGAGCGCTCCCTCTTGGTAGGCGTCTATTTTTTCTATGTAAGTTTCCAGATTCATAATGCGTCTTTTTTAGTGGTTGGCGAAGTATGCGATCAACGCAACATATCGCCCCATTTTGGATTGTTTTTCACCTGTTCCAGCAGCGATACATGGCAGCGGTATTTTGCTTTTCGGGCCATATCCGCACTGGAAAAGCCCAATTGTTCTGCAATTTCTTCCATCGAATAGGAGAGCTTCCACAGTTCCAGAATTTTGCGGCAGCGCTCGCCGATGGTATTGAGCAATTGCCCCAGCACATCGCGGCGCTCCTCATCCAAGAGCCTCATATCTGCTGCATCTGCCGGTTCGGCGCCTTCGTCGGGTGGCATGGTTTCGGGCAGCACCGTGTGCGATTGTTTGCGCATTCTGTTCATCCACACAAAGCGGCAGATGGAGTACATGTACCCGTTGAGCGGCGCCTCTCCTCTGAACTTCCCGTTGCGCACATTCTGGTCCAGGATAATCATGGCATCGTGAAACACATCCTGCGCATCGGTTTCATTGCCCTTATTGTTTCTTACAAAAGCGTTCACCATATCCCGCAGGGCCCTGTTTTGATAGATCAATTGCAGCGCCTTCGTTCGCCGGCTTCCTCCGGCCACTATATCGGCTATGGCGTTTTCATCATTCTGTACGGATTTCATGTGCCTGTATGTGTTGTGAAGTAAAAACATGTACCCACCGAACTCATTTTTTTTCAATGCTGCGGTACGATTCTCAAAGTTAGTAATTTTTCAAAAAAAGAACGCGGAATCAGTAGGCGGTAGGCGGTGGCCGCGCCGTGGCGCGGGGTGCTAAGTGTGAGTGTTCGGTAGGCGGTGTGCGGTTCTCGGTGCTCAGAGCGAGGAAACCCGAAACCTTGAACCCGCCTTCGCCAAGGCTACGGCGGATGCAACCCGAAACCTGAAACCTTGAACACGGAACCCACCTTCGCCAAGGCTACGGCGGATGCAACCCGGAACCTTGAACCCGAAACCCCTTCACCCCCGCTTCAGCACCGCCCGTTGCACGCTGCTCACGGGATGGCTTTGCACTCCGGTAGTTGAGTTTTCGGCCCTTTTGCCCGAAGTGACTTCGAAGATCAGTTCCCCGTCGCGCAGTTCATAGCTTGCCGTCAGCAGGATGCCCTCGGTTTCAAAAATGGAGTAGAGCTTGTTGCCGAACAAATAATCGCTTAGTTCAATGCCGTCGCCCTCGTCGGTGACATACATCTGGCGTTGTTTGTCTTTGATTCTCAATACATAATCTTTTGTCATGGGCAGTTTTTTCGACAGGTACTCCGTGCGCCAGGTCCAAGAAATGGAATCAATGGGCGTTACGGTAAACCGAATCGGCACGCTGTCGCGCAATTGGCCTGCGAAATAAATGTGCATGGTGCCCTGCCATTGTCCGAGGCAACGGTCGGGAAAAAGGTCTTGTGAAAAAGCAGTGAAAAAGGCGAGTGAGAACAGCGCCGTGAAGAAAAGATTTTTGAGCGGCATGATCTGAAATGTTTGCTTTTATACTCGATAGCCAGTGGTTTGCGAATTTAGATTTTTGCAAACCACTGGCTATCAGTTATCCCGATGAAAAATGGTTTAGATTTTTTCGAAAACCATTTTTCATCGGGTATAGAACCTGCTTTGAATAGAAAATTGTAAGACCTGCCGCTCCCCCGGAGCAATACCTCTCCGCGGAACAGAGTCCATGCTGCATGTTTTCAAAACCGGAGACAGGTTATTCGGACCCCGTTCCTTATTTCTTGACCAAAATCGTCTCTGTTTTTTGGGCGCCTTTCTGAGGTATTTCCATGCCCATGGCTTTGCTGACGCCAGAGAGCGAGCCTTCGTAGCGGCGTTCCAGCACGAGGCCGGTGGCTAATTCCAGGACTAAGCTGCCTTTGCCTTCGGTTTGAATATTGGCCTCTATTTCCATACCGCTGTTGGTAATCGTGCGGACAATTGCCATTTTCATCTCATAATCTAAATATGCTCGTCCTTTTTTCGATTTGCGGTAGGTATAGGTCGCCTGCGTATTCATACCATCTGTATCTGAATTTTCCGTCCAGGTATCTCCGGGCCGGAGGGGGTTCGCGGGCGGGTTCACAAAATAGGCAGCCAACGCGGCGGAATCACCCATGCCGGCGCCGAAACTGAAGCCTTCCGGCATTTCGATGCCTTTCAGGATGCTGATGGCGCCGTCGGGGGCAATGACGGCCTCCATGGTGGCGCCGATTATCCCTTTGAGCTGCATCCCGATCGGCCCGGCCATGTCACTGGGGTTGTTGGAGTCAAACGTAGTGCTCTGTCCCATTCCGGCTGTCTCCATTTTCATACCGGTGTTGGTCTGTTCCACCCGGAAACCTTCGGCGCCGGCCGATTGTACGGAGAAGGCCATTTGGGCTACGACATTACTGGTTACATTCATCTGTTGGCCCATCACCTGCTGCTCAATGTTATTTTTCAGGGTGTTGGTCACATTGTAGGTTTGCCCGGCGGGAAGGTTGAGTTTCCAGGGCTTGAGGGTTTGCGCGTTGGCGGCAAGAGTGGTTGCAGTCAGCAACAGGATGAAAAGGGTACGGTTCATGTTTTGAAGGTTTTGCCTGCAAAAGTAATCATCAGGTGGTAAAACAATTGTTAAAATTTGAGGCATCCGCAGAACCCTTGGTCAAGGCCGGCAATTGTTCCTGGATCACGGCAGGTGTAAAAACCTTCACCGTGGGCGATCTTATCCGAACCCTGAACTACGGTGACTGCTCCTTATCAGCAGCCACAGTGCCGCCCCCGCCAGCACAAGCACCGCCAACAATCCTGCCAAATATTTCATCACCGTGCCGGATTCCTGCGTTTGCGCGCCTGCATCTCCCAGCAGTGCCCAGGCCGCCCAGTAAGCGGGGTGTGCGGACGTAGAATCTGCCTGTTGGAGGTATTGCAATTTGGCGTTTTGCAGCGCCACATCTTTTGGCTGCTCGTCCTGGAGATTCTCAAAAAACAACTCCTGTACCTTGGCATGTGCACCGCCCAACGGCGTCCACACCGGCATCAGCACGCTGCGCGCCCCCGTATGCAGCCAGCTCCCTGCCTGCCAGGCGATGGCCTCCATGCCCGGCGCACTGCTGAAATGCTGGTCCAGAACGACTAAATCGGCCTCCATTCTCAATGCCTGCACCTCGGCGGCATGCAGGGTATCTGTGCCGCCCTGCCCGTCCGACAGAAGTACGAAAGCGGCGGACGGCAGCAGGCTTTGGGCCGGTGCGCTGAGGTGTACAATGCTTTTGCGCAGGGACTTGCCCGACAGTGCCTCCCGGCGGGCCTCATCGCGCAGCAGGGCTTTGCCGCGCATTCGTTCCGTAGTTTGTTGCACCAATGCCAGCGAGCGCTCCGATTCTTGCCGTTCCGGCCACACCGGCGCCAGTCCCAGATAACCGCCCCGTACCTGTGGCCGCTGCATCAACTCCTGCTGCAAGGTGGCCGAAATACCGTAGCTGATGCTGTACCGACGCATCAAAAAAGGGTAGTTTTTGTAATTGCAGCCGGCGGGCGCCGCTTCGGTGAGTAGTGCCTCGAAAGGAATCCAACTCAATTCAGCCGATGGAATGATGACCAATCGCTGCGGCAGCGAAACGGCTTTTTCCACCGGGCGGATCAGCTTTTCGTAGAGCCGGAATGCCTGCGCGCCGTACGACCTGCACAAAGCCTCGCGGGAGGCGCCGGGTTTTTGATACGCCTCCACCTCTCTGCGCCATTGGGCTATCCAGTTTTCCAAGGGGAAGTCGAGCGGCAGCGAAATGGCCTCGTATCGGGTTTTGGTGATGACAAAAACAAAGAGCCGTTGTGCACCCGTCACATATTCGATGAGGGCAATATCATTTCCCGGTAAGGCCAATTGCATGTCGGCAAGCGATACGGAATTGGCCATGCGCGTGGGCAGGTATTTTTTGAGCAATTGCTCTTTTTCGTGTTCGGCGGCAGCAAAAGCCGGCTCTGCGGATGCGATGGAAGTTTGCAGGCGGGCCAGTTCCAGCGCGGTTTCAATGGCGTCCTGATTGCGGGTGCGGGTGTCGAACCTGAAAAAAGGGTGCAGCGGCTCTCCGGCGGGCGCCCGGAGCAGGGCCTCCGCTTGTTGGCTGAGGCGATAGCAGGCGGAGGCGCGGGCGAGGTGTTCGGTGCGTTTGGTTTTCCGGTGCAACGCTCTGAAAGCGTCGGCTTTTCCCGCTAATATTTTGGCCAAAGCCGGCTGTTCGTGCGGCAATATGGTATCCGGCTGTACGCGGTAGTCTTTATTGCTCAGCCCCGGCATGGCAGCCATGAGGGCGCGGTGGTAGCGGCGCAGAGCCTCCTCATTTTCGTTCCATGCGGCATAGAGGTCGCCCCACAGCAGGTGCAGCGAAATCCAGGTTTGGCTGCGCTCTTCTGTATTCGACTGGCGCAGCAATGCTTGCGCTTCTTCCAGCAGTTTGCGGGCATCGGGCAGGTTGCCTTTGTGAATTTGTACAAAGGCGTTGGTCATCAGCACCTCGGCGGCCTGTGTATGGCAATCAGCTCCGCAAATTTGGAAAAACTGTGCAGCCAATCGCCCGTGAATCAGCGCATTGCTTTCGTTCTCGCGCAGCAGCCATGCGTTCATGAGCGCCTGCTGTAGTCTCCCTATTGTTCGCGGATTCAGCGCGGGTAGTTGGAGCGCGCGCCGGAGTTCGTCTATGGCCTGTGAGGTTTGTTGTCGTTGCACAAGCTGGTCGGCCACTTGAAGCTGGACTTCCGCGGCGGCGTTGTAATTTCTATTCAAAATATAAGCCCGCCGAGCCTCCTCCATCAGAGCGGCGGCGCAATCCCAGGCATTGAACTCCCAGGCTTTTTTGGCCAACAGTTGAAAAGTCAATGCGGTATCGCGCTGTAAGGAATCGGGTACGGCACTCCGGAGCGCTTTGGCCTCGGCATCCGACCAGCGCCGATCGGAACAGGGCCGGGGCAAAGAGTCGAGCGTCGTTGCGCCGGCAGAATGGCTCATGGCGATCAGCGACAAGAAAAGGAAGAGATGAAAGAAGAGGGAACGTGCAGCCATAATTACTTACTTGGACTTTGCAAAGTAAGCGTATTTGTAGCGTGCAGGGCAAAAAAAAAGGCCGGTACTTGAGACCGGCCTCGAATTAGTGAAACAGACAGTAATGGGTTTTTGAGGTGCGCGCTAACAACAAATCATAATATCTTTTTTCGACAATTGCTCCGGGAGGAAAGTAAACCGGGAGGCGATTCTTTTACCGCCACCCGGCCCGGAATAATAGCAACTATCTACTTATCTCCGAATGAAAATCAACATGAAAACCGTAGTTGGTTCGGGCTTGGAGGCAGCTCCCTGCTATTGCGCAGCGAGCGCCCCGCCCATTCAAACACCCTGTCTTCCGTTGATGCTTCGCCCGCAGAGGGCGTGTGTGTCGTACTTGCTCAGGGCAAAAGCTCTGCCGCTTTTGATGGCGGCAGAGCGCTCCGAATTGCCCTATGAACTAGTGTTTTTTCTCATAATATGAGGGCTTCCGTCTTTTTCCAGGATGGAAAATCGGGCAGCCTTGTAAGACCACCCGATTTCGGCAAATTGAGTCTTGAAATAAAAGGACAGATAGACAGAAAAAAACCAGATTTTCAATGTTGTGCTGCAATCCTTTCGATTACGGGTACAAATTTATACCGCTCCACAGCCCTGCGAAAACAAGAGAGTGTCTTTAGTTTGGGTTCCTAAAGTTGTATTTTTAACAAAAAGCCATTGTGTTACATTGAAATTAAAATACTGTTATTCAGTTTTTTAATAAAAAAATTACCTTTGCTTTCTACTCTGTCTAATTGGGGTTTCTAAAACTGAATTTTTTTTATTTTTTTAGGAATTTGATAACAAATAGAAGGGGGAATGGCGCCTCCGGTAGTAGGAAATGAAAAACAAAGAAGACCTTTTTCAACTCATCAAAGCGCTCTCTAAATCGGAGAAACGCTATTTCAGTCTCGATGCCCAAAAGGCCGGTAGAAAGGACAGCAAGTACATGGAGTTGTTTCAGGCTATGAACGAGCAGGACGACTACGACGAAGCAAGCCTCCGGGAGCAGTTCGGGGCCAACCTGCCCTCCGACAAAGCTTACCTCTACGAAGCCATCCTCCGCAGTATGCGCGACTACCACAGCGCCCGCTCCCTTTCGGCCCGCGTAAAAGAACGCATGCTCGACGCCCGCTTCCTCTATGAGCGCGGCCTGCCGGAGCAATCGGAGCGCCGCCTTGATGAAGCCGCACAATTGGCCCGTGACCTCGACGACCGGCTTGCTCTGTTGGAACTCAATATCCAACAACGGCATCTCACCAAGAGCCTGCGCCGCAAAGCCTATCAGGAAGAGCTAAAAAGCCTCATTCAGGAGAAAAACGACCACTTGTCGGCCCTTTCTTTAGAGTTGAATCACATGGATACCGCCGATGAACTGTTCGTAGAAATTTTGCAAAATTTCCAGCTAAAAAGCGCCTACGACCGTGCCGCCCTTCGATCCCGCATGGCTGTTTTTGAACAATCGCCGCCCGGCCCGGAACATCCCAAAGCATACTGGCGCTACCTCCTGTGCATGGCCATGTACCACCAGTTATTGGGAGAGTTTGAAGAGGTGTTTCAGTATTACAGCAAGGTGGTGGATTGGTGGGACGAACGCCCTGCCAACAAAAAAGAGGATTTTTACCTCTACATTATTGATGTGTCCAATTTGTTGCACGCTTACTCTGTGCGTGAACAATACGAGCGCATCCCCGCCGTGCTGGATCGCTTAGAGCGGGAGGAGCCGGAAAGTCTGCACGCCAAGAGTTTATTGTTTCAAAAATCGGCTGTTTACCGGCTCATGTACTTTATCAACATGGGTGTCTCGGAGGGTGTAGATCGTTTTGTAACGGAAATGGAGCGCGGCTTAGACAAGTACGAAATCAAAGTAGGAACGCGCAATGCCCTGATTGTCAATGTCTCCATTTTGTTGTTTGTGCAGGGGCGGTTCAAGGCATGTATCAATTGGGCACAAAAACTCATTCGCGACAAGTCGGGTGCGCGAGCCGACATTCGCACCGGCGCCTGGATTTTGCAGCTCATGGCGGTTTTGGGCATCGGCGATGTGGATCAGACAGACCCCGTGTTGCGCGCCACCGCACGCTACCTTGTCAAAATAGGGGCGGATAAGCAAAATAGCTTTGAATACGCCATGCTCAACCACGCCAAAAAATTGTCGCAGGCGCTTCCCGCTGAGGAGAAAAAATTGCTCTCGGAATGGCGCGGGTACCTCACCGAGCTTCGCACCGGCGGCGCAGGCAAGGTCTCTATGGGTTTGGACGAACTCGCCCTTTACTGGGTCAACAGTCGCTTGGAAAAAACGCCCATTATACAGCAAATCAGGCAGCAACGCGCGGGAAAGAAGTAAGACCTCGCCCGACTTTTAAGTGCCTCCGGAGTTCGCTTTTTCGTAATTTTTTTGTTGGAAATACGTTTGTTGCAAAACAAATGCAATTGATTTTCAGTTATTTGCGAAAAACAGCCAAAAAACAACTTGCGTAAAATGCTGATTATTCGTACCTTACGCTTTCAAATCAACAATAAAACCATGACACAATTCCTAAAAACTGCTGCAACGATCGCTTTTTTTGCGCTGACTTCCCTGTCGGCCTTCGCTACCGGCACGCTGTACGTTTACTTCGACGGGGCCTGCATGGACCGCATGGAATACTCCGACGCCGCCGGTGGGAAATTCATTGCATACCAGATCAACACCTCCACCTCTGAAAAAATCGGCTTGGTGGTCGGCACCGAAAACCCCAATCCGGAGGCTCTGCTGCCGCCCCAGACCCTGCATTGCGGCAACACCATTTTTGATCAGCGCTTTGTGCAGGCCGTCAATCAGCGCCTCAGTGAAGTGTATATGGTGCGCCCTTCCGGCGACGGCCGCTATCACATTACCAAAGTGGCTTACGCTACGCATTTCGGCAACTCGCCCGATCTGATGGTCTATCAATCGCCCAAAGCGCAATTTTCCTTTCAAACCAATGCCGGCATCATCGGTGAAAACATTTCGCTGAACAAAGCCGTCAACGCCGTGCTCTTTGAAGGCCGCATCGAAAATGCCTGCACCGGCGAATATATTTTCAGCGTAACGAGTACTTCTGGCTCAGGTGCTTTCAGCAGCCTCGTCATCGCTCCTGAAATAGGTCTGGTGGAAGAACGCAGCGGTCCCAATATCGAAGAGGCCATGCGCAATGTACTGCGTTTGGATAAAGTAAACGACCGCCCGGTGTCGGAATACCTGCGCATCGTATGCCGCGGTGAGCGCCCGGTACCGGTGACGAGCGGATCGCCTGTCGCTTCCAACCAACAACAACTGACGCCCCGCAGCGGCGACACGCCCGTACCCGCCGACAATACCGTGCCGCCTTCCTACGATCAGCCTTCCACACAGCCAATTGCCGTTCAGCCCGCACCTGCTTCGCCCTGCGCAGAGGCCTCCGGAAATGGCTTCCACGTTGTACAAAAAGGCGACAACCTCTACCGCATTTCTCAGGCCTACGGCATCAGCGTGGCTCAACTGCGCGAGTGGAACGGCGTGAGCGCTACCAATACCATTTATCCTTGTCAGAAATTGCGGGTGGCAGCAGGTACTGCTCAACAGGCTGCGCCGCCGAGTTATTCTGCGGAGCAACTCACGCCCAAAACCGTCAAAGTCTTGCCGGCATGGCAGGCATCTACCGGCACGCACACGGTGCAACCCGGCGAAACCGTCGCGGCCATTGCCATGAAATACGGCTACACGGAGTATCGCTTCCGGCATTTCAATGGTTTGAGCGACAACGAGCCGGCCAGAGTGGGTCAGGTGCTCAAAACAACAGACTGTGAAGCGCAAACCATCGGCACTGTAACTCCGCAGCAGCCCAAACAATCTGCTTATGAAAACGTGCTGACGCCCCGAACTCCTGCCGTGCCTGCCGAAAATACCGGCGCAGGCAAAATTCGCTCGGTGAGTACCGTCGCCGCTTCTGCCACGGAAACAGAACTGACCTCCTCCTCCTGGAAAACGGCTGCTTCCACAACGGCTACATACACTCCGCCGGCCAACATGCCCGCGCCCTACGAAACTTCAGGAGGCCGCCTCAGTTCAGGACTTTCCGCTCGCATGCAAGGCAATGAAACCGCCGTGCCGAGCAGCTACGATGCCAACAGCACGCCCGCCGGAAAACGCGCTACGCACCTGGTAGGCAAAGACGAAACCTTGTTCGACATTGCCCGCCGCTACAATACGACGACAGAGAATCTGCGCCGCCTCAACAACCTCCAACCGGGTGAGGCGATCATTCCGGGGCAGCGTTTGTTTGTGAATTGAGCAGCGCCGCGAGGCTCCATTTCGTGTCAATGAGCGAAGTGGAGCCTCCGGTTTCGCCGGCAGTGCTAAAGGTGCTTGATAACTTTACATGGATTTCCGTAAGCCAGCACGTCGTTTGGAACATCTTTGGTGACGACGCTTCCTGCACCTATTGTTACATTGTTTCCTATGGTCACTCCGGGAAATATGACTGAATTCCCTCCTATCCAAACACAATCTCCGATGGTTACAGGTTCTGAGCGCGTCAGGTAATACACTTCGGCCTCGTTTTCAACAATTCTTTCGGAAGCACTCAATGGGTGTGTTGCTGTATAGATTTGTACATACGGCGCTATCAGCGCATTTTTTCCTATGGTGATTTTGTTGTCGTCCAAAAACATACAGTTGGTGTTGATAAAAGTATGATCGCCAATGAAAATATTGACGCCATAATCGCAGAAAAAGGGCGCCTCAATCCATACGCCCAGGCCCTTGCTGCCCAATAGTTCTGTAAGAATATGCTCTCTGTCTTGTAGGTTTTTGGAGTCCAGTAGATTATATGTGTTCAATAGTTTTCTGGCTCTGTGGTACATTTCCAACAGTTCGGGGTCTCTCGAACGGTAGTATTGACCATTCAACATTTTCTCCTTCTCTGTCATGTGCGAGGATTTTTACTCATTCACCTTTTCTCAAATCCTGCACGGTTTTCCTCTCTGAGTGGTAGTATAGAATTTCATGAGTGGCAGATTCTCCAACCGGGCATTGTGCTTCTATCCCAACTTTTACAGCATCCGCAGCAGGCATGGAGGTTAATCGTGCCATTTTGTATTCTTTATCATCCAGAGACCAAAGCATGGAGTAATTGTTGTTTTTGCGAATCAGTTTGAGCCAAACCTCTTTTTGCCCGCTCATGATGGCGCCGTTGGCATCGTCCGATACCCCTTTTGTTACAACAGTGACGACGCTGGGGCCGGTAGCATCCGAGTTTTCAAATGCAAACTTTATCCAATGGAGGCTGTCCATGTAAACCATCAACGACACGGCGTTCCACACCTCTTCAAAATCAGGTCTTACCAACGCTTTGACCACAAAATCACCTTCAATCTTTTCGTACAACAATGGAGCTGTTGTGGATATGGCGCCGTCTTCCGGATTGTTGAAAAAGTCGGTGCTTTTATCAACGGTAACAGCCAGAATACCTTCTTTGACAGTTGCCGACCGAGGTTGGGACAACCAGTTCAGCCGTTCTAAATAATCATTGGTAAAATTGGTGGGAGGCACACTTATACTCGTTTCGGAGGAATCCGCCGAAGTGTCTGATTGTCTGGTATTGCAACTCCAAATCAGCAGCGAAGTCAAAAGAATGGTCAATGATTTTTCCATGATAAAGTGGCGGTTATCTGATTGATCAGCAATGATTAGGTTCATTTACGCATCTGAGTACGGCGGTGTTCGCCGAGAATCGCCTCCTCGCTGAGACCTTTTTGTTCCCAGATTTCATCGGCCAGGTCGGAAGCCTTGTCCATGAAATATTGAGCGAGTAATGTTTTAATCTCTTTCAAGTCTTCGTCATTGATTTTCGGCAGATGCTCTGATTTTTGCATGGAGGCTGAATGTGTTTTCTACAATACTCGAAACAACAAAGGCTTGGCGCAATCCTGATAGATGCGCCAAGCCTGATAAAAACAAAGTATGATGTAAGCGAACGGATTATCCGATTTCGCCTTCGTCGCGTTTTTTCTGCTGGATATAAACGGCCTTGATGATTTCGTTGCGGCGCTTCACAGAAGGCTTCACGAATTCACGGCGACGGCGCAGTTCGCGCAGAACACCTGCATTTTGAAATTTTCTTTTCAGTTTCTTCAGCGCCTGATCAATGTTGTCACCGCTTTTTACATCAACAATAAGCATAAAGTTTCTCCTTTTTTGTTTCGGACTGCAAAGGTAAAGCGTCAGATCAAATTTCCAACGCCTTACCGTTTATTTTTTGATATTTTTTCTCAGCCGTAGTCTTCCATGCCGTGATCGTGGCCGCTGGCGGCTTCTTTCTTCGGCTTTTCGTGGATGACGACCTCCGTGGTGAGCACCATGCCTGCAATAGAGGACGCGTTTTCGAGGGCTACGCGCACTACCTTGGCGGGGTCCACTACGCCGGCAGCCTTGAGGTCTTCATACACATCGGTGAGCGCATTGAACCCGAAAGCACCCTGGCCTTCGCGTACTTTATGCACCACCACAGAGCCTTCCATGCCGGCATTGGTAACGATGATGCGCAGCGGATACTCAATGGCTTTGCGAATGATCTCGATGCCTGTGGTTTCGTCCTCGTTGAGACCTTTGAGATCGTTGAGGGCTTCACCTGCGCGAATGAGGGCTACGCCGCCGCCGGTGACGATGCCTTCTTCGAGGGCAGCGCGGGTGGCATGCAGCGCGTCGTCCACGCGGTCTTTTTTCTCCTTCATTTCGGTTTCGGTAGCAGCGCCGACATGCAGCACGGCCACGCCGCCGGAGAGTTTGGCCAAGCGTTCCTGCAATTTTTCCTTGTCGTAGGACGAAGTGGTGCTTTCAATTTGCTGTTTGATCTGCTTGATGCGGGCTTTCACCATTTCGGGATCGCCGCTGCCGTTCACGATGGTGGTGTTGTCTTTGTCCACGATGATTTTTTCAGCGCTGCCGAGGTGCTCCAACTCTGTATTTTCGAGTTTGTAACCTTTTTCTTCGCTGATGACGGTGGCGCCGGTGAGGGCTGCGATGTCTTCGAGCATGGCTTTGCGGCGATCTCCGAAGCCCGGGGCTTTAACGGCCACAATGCGGAGCGAACCGCGCAAACGGTTGACTACCAATACGCCCAGCGGCTGACTGTCCACGTCTTCGGCGATGACCAACAAGGCCCGGCCGGTAGAGGCTGCTTTTTCCAAAATGGGCAGGAACTCGCGGATGTTGGAAATTTTGCCCTCGGTGAGCAAAATGAGCGGGCTGTCGTACTCGGTGATGAGGCGCTCGGTATTGGTAATAAAATATGGAGAGAGGTAGCCGCGGTCGAACTGCATCCCGCTCACTTCTTCCACATACGTTTCCATGCCTTTGGCCTCCTCTACGGTGATGACGCCGTCTTTGGTCACGCGCTGCATGGCGTCGGCAATCATGTCGCCGATGCTGCGGTCGTTGTTGGCCGAGATGGTGGCTACCTGCCGGATGCGGTCGAAGTCGTGGCTGATGTCTTCCGACTGCGATTTGATGTGTGCCACGAGGGCTTTGACGGCTTTATCCATGCCGCGCTTGAGGTCCATCGGATTGGCGCCGGCGGTCACGTTTTTGAGGCCGTGTTCTACCATGTATTGAGCCAGTACGGTGGCTGTGGTGGTGCCGTCGCCGGCAAGGTCGGAAGTTTTGGAAGCCACTTCGCGGATGATCTGCGCGCCGAGGTTTTCCACCGGGTCTTGCAGTTGGATATCCTTGGCTACGGTGACGCCGTCTTTGGTGACGTGCGGCGATCCGAAGCTTTTTTGGAGGATGACGTTGCGGCCTTTCGGTCCCAGGGTGATTTTGACGGCGTTTGCCAATTTGTCAATACCCGCCTTGAGTTGTTCGCGGGCGCCGAGGTCGAAATGGATTTCTTTTGCCATAATATGCAGATGAATGGTTGGTTAAACGAATCGCTCTCCAACGGGCAATCTGCGTGCCAATTCATTGATACGGCAAAACCGGGGTGTCGTTGTGTCAATTTGGCAGGGTAGGGGAGTGTTATTTGGGTATTTTCTTCATGCGGTCCAATTCTCGCTTGTTGTCTTTTTCTTTGATGGATTCGCGTTTGTCGTGGGTCTTTTTGCCTTGTGCCAGCGCGATTTCGAGCTTGGCCAAGCCGCGATCTGAGAGATAGAGCTTGTAGGGCACAATGGTGAGGCCGCGCTCTTTGACGCGCCGTTCCAATTTGCGCAGTTCGGGTTTTCGCAGCAGCAGCTTGCGAACCCGGCGGGTTTCGTGATTGGCATAAGTGCCGTTTTCGTACTCGGCAATGAACATGCTGCGCACATACAGGCCGTCGGGTTGAAACCAGCAGTAAGCATCCGAGAGGTTGGCGTTGCCCTTGCGAATGGATTTGATCTCGGTGCCCTGCAATACGATGCCCGCCTCGAATACGTCGAGGAATTCATATTCGTAACGCGCCCTGCGATTCACGATTTCTATGGTTTTTGGCTTCTTCTCTGCCATGACGTTGTTTGATTTCTGATTCCGGGTTCCAAATTGCACTGCCTACTGCCCACTACACACCGCCTACCGCTCCGTCTTTACAAGCCCCCTCCGAACATCGCACAGCAAAATTAAGTTTCGTTTGCGGATTTTATTCCCCTAATGACTGCTTTTCGCTATCTTTGCCGCGTCAATTTTGAAACACACCGCACGTCCATGCTGGAATCAGAATCAAGGCAGGCCCTGTTGTTGTTGGCAGACGGCACGCTCTTTCGGGGCAAAGCCGCCGGCGCTGTCGGCACCACCACAGGCGAAATCTGCTTCAATACCGGGATGACCGGCTATCAGGAAATTTTTACCGACCCCTCCTACTTCGGCCAGTTGATGGTCACGACCAATGCCCACATCGGCAATTACGGCATCAAAGCAACGGAAACGGAGTCGGCAACGATTAAAATTGCCGGGCTGATCTGCAAAAATTTCAGCGAGCCGTACTCGCGCACGCAGGCCGACGAGTCCATCCAGAAGTATTTTGAAGCGCAGGGTTTGGTGGCCATTTCCGACGTGGATACCCGCGCCATCGTGCGGCATATTCGCAGCAAAGGCGCCATGAATGCCATCGTTTCCTCCGAAATCACCGATGTGGAGGAACTGCGCCGCCGCTTGGCCGCCGTGCCGAATATGGACGGACTGGAATTGGCCTCTGCCGTGAGTACGCCCGAACCGTATTTCGTGGGCAACCCCGATGCGCGTTTCCGGGTGGCTGTATATGATTATGGCGTCAAGCGCAACATTTTGCAATGCTTCGCCGAGCGCGACTGCTACCTGCAAGTGTTTCCCGCCAAGACGCCGTTGGGTCAGGTAAAGGATTGGAAACCAAATGGTTATTTTCTGTCCAATGGTCCGGGCGACCCCGCTCCGATGGATTACGCCGTGCAAACTGCCAAATCCATCCTGGCCGAAGACCTGCCCTTGTTTGGTATATGTCTGGGGCATCAGATACTGGCGCTGGCTATGGACATTCCCACGCACAAAATGCACCACGGCCACCGGGGCATCAATCATCCGGTGAAAAATCTGATTACCGGCAGGAGTGAAATCACCAGCCAAAATCATGGTTTCGGCGTTAGCAAAGATGCTATTGCCGCTGCCGCCGACCGCGTGGAGGTAACGCACGTCAACCTGAACGACGACACCATCGAAGGCATGCGCGTGAAGGGCAAACGAGCTTTTTCGGTGCAATACCACCCCGAAGCCTCGCCCGGCCCGCACGACGCCCGCTACCTGTTCGATGATTTTATCCGTTTCATGCAGATTTAATATGGCCGCAGGGGCTTTCCTTCTATTTTTGCCACCACAATCATTAGCCAACTGAAAAAATAAATAACATGAGTGCAATTGCAGACATCATCGCCCGCGAAATCCTCGACTCCCGCGGCAACCCCACCATCGAAGTGGAAGTATTGACCGAGGACGGTTTCTTTGGCCGCGCAGCCGTGCCTTCCGGCGCGTCCACCGGCTCGCACGAAGCGGTAGAACTTCGCGATGGCGACAAAGAACGCTACATGGGCAAGGGCGTGCTCCGCGCCGTTCACAATGTGGAAGAAATCATTCGGGAAGAACTCATCGGCACCGATGTGTTCGAGCAGCGTTACATTGACAATACCATGCTCGACCTCGACGGCACCCCGAATAAAGCCAAACTCGGCGCCAATGCCATCCTCGGCGTTTCATTGGCCGTAGCCAAAGCCGCCGCCGAAGAGGCCGGCATGTCGCTGTATCGCTATGTGGGCGGCGTCAATGCGCACGTTTTGCCCGTACCGATGATGAACATCCTCAATGGAGGTTCTCATGCCGATAATGGTATTGACTTTCAGGAGTTTATGATTATGCCCATCGGCGCCGAGAGCTTCTCGCAGGGCCTGCGCATGGGCGTGGAGGTGTTTCATAACCTCAAGAGCGTGCTGAAAGGCAAAGGCTACTCTACCAACGTAGGCGACGAGGGAGGATTTGCTCCCAACATCAAATCGAACGAAGAGGCCATCCAGATCGTGCTCCAGGCTATTGAAGCAGCAGGCTACCGTCCGGGCGAGGACATCATGATCGCGCTGGACCCCGCCGCTTCCGAGTTTTACAACGAAGAAGAACAGGTGTATCACCTCCGCAAGTCCAGCGGCGAAAAACTCACCGGCGACCAAATGGTGGCTTATTGGAAAGACTGGTGCAGCCGCTACCCGATCTTCTCGCTCGAAGACGGCCTCGCCGAAGACGACTGGGCTTCCTGGGGCAAACTGACCGCCGAAATCGGCAGTCGCGTGCAGCTCGTAGGCGACGACCTCTTTGTGACCAACACCAAGCGCCTGCAGCGCGGCATCGAAGCCAATGTGGCCAACTCCATCCTCGTGAAAGTCAACCAGATCGGCTCGCTCACCGAAACCATCGAAACCGTGAGCATGGCTACCCGCAACGCTTACACCAGCGTGATGAGCCACCGTTCGGGCGAAACCGAAGACACCACCATCGCCGATTTGGCTGTGGGTCTCAACACCGGCCAGATCAAAACCGGCTCGGCTTCCCGCTCAGATCGGATTGCCAAGTACAACCAGTTGCTCCGCATAGAGGAAGAATTGGGTGACGACGCGGTGTATCCGGGCAAATCTTTATTGTAATTCGTATGTTTGTCAAATAAAACGCTGCTTATGTTTTCCAATCTGTTCAAACCGCTCACCGACTTGCTGCCGCATCAGCTTCGCAACAAGTACTTCCTGATCCTCGCCGTCTTTTTCGGCCTGCTCATTTTCGTGGACAAACACGACCTGATCACGCAGTATAAGCTACAGCGCACGGTGAACAAACTCGAACAGGACAAAGCGTTTTATCGCGAAAAAATTGACGAGGCGGAGGCCAACCGGGCTTCGTTCAACGAAAATAAGGAGCGCTACGCCCGCGAACACTACAAAATGAAACGCGCCGACGAGGATGTGTTCATCATTGTAGAGGAATAGAATAGGGCGTGCCGGCCCCTCAAGCGCCTCCCCGACCCTCCAAAGAGGGAGCCATCGGGCTGGGCCGTCGGGTGTTCCGGTCGTCGCCTCCCTTCACCCCCTCACGCGGCAGACCAACGACAACGAAAAACTGCTTTAAAATAACAACCATGTCTGTATTAGTCAATAAAAATTCAAAAATCATCGTCCAGGGATTCACCGGCAAAGAAGGTACTTTCCACGCATCCCAAATGATTGAATACGGTACCAACGTAGTAGGCGGCGTCACGCCCGGCAAAGGCGGCGAAACCCACTTGGACAAGCCGGTATTCAACTCCGTTTACGATGCCGTTCAGCAGGCCGGCGCCGACACATCGGTCATCTTCGTGCCGCCGGCATTCGCTGCCGACGCCATCATGGAGGCCGCCGAGGCAGGCATCAAAGTCATCATCTGCATCACCGAGGGCATCCCCGTGCAGGACATGGTGAAGGTGAAAGCCTACATCTCCGGCAAAGACTGCCGCCTCATCGGACCCAACTGCCCCGGCGTCATCACGCCCGACGAGGCCAAATGCGGCATCATGCCGGGCTTCATTCACCGCAAGGGCAACATCGGCATCGTTTCGCGTTCCGGCACCCTCACTTACGAGGCAGTGGACCAAGTGACGAAAGCCGGCATGGGCCAGTCCACCTGCATCGGTATCGGCGGCGACCCCATCGTGGGCACCACCACCAAAGAAGCGGTGGAACTGCTGATGAATGACCCCGAAACGGAGGGCATCATCATGATCGGCGAGATCGGCGGCAGCATGGAAGCCGACGCCGCCCGCTACATCCGCGACTTCGGCACCAAACCGGTGGTAGGTTTTATTGCCGGCCAAACGGCGCCCAAAGGCCGCACCATGGGCCACGCCGGCGCCATCATCGGCGGCGCAGACGACACCGCCGAAGCTAAAATGAAGATCATGGAGGAGTGTGGCATCCATGTGGTGCGTACTCCCGCTGAAATCGGCGAAACCATGCGCCGGGCTTTGGGGAAATGAGTTTTTAGGTTTTGACAGTGCGGGTAGAACCCGCCGAATATTGGCACGAGATGGAATCTCGCGCCAGCGAAGGAAGGGCGTTGCCGGAGGGTGGCGTCCTTTTTTCGTTGTGCCGCGATGGGCAAAAAGAGCAAAAATAGCCCGCGCGAGGTTCTACCTCGTGTGAACTATCGTGCGGGTTCCACCCGCTTGTAATCAGCTCAATTTCAGTATGAACCTCGTGCCGGCGTAGGAAAACACATCCCTCGCGCAAAAAATCCATCTCACCCGCCTATCTTTGCGCCATGCCGCTGAACAACACCACGCCGCCCGGCGCCCTCTATCTCATCCCCGCGCCGCTGGGCGAGTCCGGGCTGGATTCCATACCCGCAGCGGCCATAGCCGTGTTGCACAGGTTGGAATACTTCATTGTGGAGCGGGCCAAAACAGCGCGCCACTACATCAAAGCCACCCATCCGCCGCGCGCCTTGCAGGAATTGCACATCGTAGAATTAGCGCAAAACTCCGCCACCGAAGACTGGGAAGCATTGCTGGCGCCCCTGCGCGCAGGCCACGATGTGGGCTTGTTGTCGGAAGCGGGCTGCCCCGGCATCGCCGACCCTGGAGCGGAGGTGGTAAAACGGGCGCACTTGCACGGCATACAGGTGGTGCCCTTGGCGGGGCCTTCGAGCATCGTACTGGCGTTGATGGCATCGGGTATGAACGGGCAGTCGTTTTGCTTTCACGGCTACCTGTCGGCCAAGCGCCCGGAGCTGGAACGCGACCTCAAAAGATTGGAGCAGAGCGCCTTGCGCTTGCATCAAACCCAACTGTTCATAGAAGCGCCCTACCGCAACGGGCAGGTCATTGAAACAGCCTTGAAAACCCTGAGCGCGGGAACCTTATTCGGCATTGCCTGCGATCTGACGCTGCCGGAACAATATGTGCGTCGCCTGCCGGTGTCGGAATGGCGCGAAACGCCGCCGCCCGATTTGCACAAACGTCCTGCGGTGTTTTTGATAGGTTCGTAAAATACCACATCATGCAATCATTCTGGAACGAGCGCTACGCAGCGCCCGAGTACGCCTACGGAAAGGCGCCCAATGTTTTTCTCGCTTCCCGGCTGCCTGATTTTCCGGCGGGCCGCATCCTTTTTCCCGCCGAGGGAGAAGGGCGCAACGCCGTTTTTGCGGCGCGATTGGGTTGGGAGGCGCACGCTTTTGATTACAGTGAATCTGCCCGGATGAAGGCATTGCAGTTGGCCCAGGAACAAGGGGTGCAGTTGCAATACGCCGTTGCTGATGTGCGGGAGTTGGATTACGAACCGGCTGCTTTTGATGCCATCGCCATCATTTTTGCACATTTCCCCTCTTCATTCCGCGCGCATTGCCATCAGGTATGGGACCGGCTGCTGAAGCCCGGCGGCGTGTTGTTGCTGGAGGCGTTCAGCAAAGACCATTTGAGCTACAACGCAGACGGAAAAGCAGGCGGCCCGCGCGAGGCTGATTTGCTGTACGATGCGGCAGAATTGGAAGCAGCCTTTGGGCATTATGATATACTGGAATCCCGACAAGTGGAAACCGAGCTTTCCGAAGGATTGTACCACAATGGCTTGTCTTCTGTGGTGCAGTTTGTGGCACGCAAACCGGTTAACGGCCCGGCATTTGGGCAATGACGCTGCGATTGGCCCTCACCACGTCTCCGATTTTGACCTTGATTTCGGTGTTCAACGGCAGGAAAATGTCCACCCGCGAGCCGAACTTAATGAAGCCCATTTCAGCGCCCTGTTCGATGGTTTGGCCGGGCGTGAGGTAGTTGCATATCCGCCGGGCCAATGCGCCGGCTATTTGTCGCAGCAAAATATCGCCATGTTCATTGCCGATGACCGAAGTGTGGCGTTCGTTCTCGGTGGAGGATTTGGGATGCCAGGCCACCAAATATTTGCCGGGATGATATTGGCTGTATCGCACCTGTCCGGGTATAGGGCTGCGGTTGACGTGCACATTGACGGGCGACATGAAGACGGAGATCATGAGCCGGCGATCTTTAAAATATTCCGGTTCCTCCGTTTCTTCTACCACCACGATTCTGCCGTCGGCGGGTGCATAAACGCAACATTTGTCGGCTTCACAAATACTGCGTTCAGGATGTCTGAAGAATTGTAAAACAATGATAAACAGGAGTATAGAGACAATAATTGCAACTCCGAACAGCGAGGGAATCATCCAGTACGACAGCCCCGACAACGCCAATCCCACAGCAAAAACAACAGCCAACGAGGCATAACCTTCCTTATGTATTTTCATCAAATCTGCATTTTTGCCGCAAATTTCGTTTATCATTCCCGAAATGCCTAATTTTAGCGCTTCTCTCAGCACAATGCCGCACTATGATGAAACGCATTTATATGGCCGCCACCAGTCAGCATGTAGGAAAAACCACCTGCACGCTGGGGCTTACGGCTGCGCTGCGCCGCCGGGGCCTGAACGTGGGCTACTGCAAACCGGTAGGCCAGGAGTTTGTTGACCTCGGCGACCTGAAGGTGGACAAAGACGCCTTGCTGTTTTCCACCATTATGGGTTTTATTCTCGATCCGGCCCTGCACAGTCCGGTCATCGTGGGCAGCGGTCTCACCAAGTCTTTTATAGAAAACCCCGGCGAGTACCAATTTGCCGAGCGCGTCCTGCATGCCGCCAACAGCTTAGATTCTGTACACGATATCGTAGTCATGGAGGGCACCGGCCATCCGGGAGTCGGCAGCGTTATTGACCTGAGCAATGCCGACGTGGCTGCGCTCACCGGCGCCGGTGTGGTGATGGTAGTAGAGGGCGGCATAGGCAGCACCATTGACGAGCTGAATGTCAATCTGGCTTTGTTTCGGGAGCAAAAACTGCCCATTCTCGGCGTCATCGTCAATAAAGTATTGCCCGACAAAATGGAGCAGGTGCGGCACTATGTGGGTAAAAAATTAGACCGTTACGGCATCCCTCTGCTTGGCGTGTTGCCCTTTGATAAAACCCTTACCTTTCCCATCATGGAAACCATTTTGCAAGCCGTCAAAGGCAAGGTGGTTTTTCACGAAGAGCGCTTGGACAACCGCATAGAGCACATCATTTCCGGGTCTTTGGTAGAACGCCGGGAGTTTGGCGGGTTTCACAACCTCTTGGTGGTCGTCAACTTCCGCCGCCTCGATCACACCATAGAAATCATAGAAGAAGTGGCCCGGCAAAAGGGCATGGAAGGTAGTCCGCTGGCGGGTATTATTGTCAACGGAGAGGGCGATTTTGTACCCGAATTTTTAGACGACTTTACCTGTAAAGATTATGTGGAGGCGCATCGCATTCCCGTCATTGCCACCACATTGGATACTTATGGGGCGGCGCTCAAGATTGGAAAAATTGAGGTCAAGATCAATACCCGCACCTTGTGGAAAGCTGAGCGGGCGGTGGAGTTGTTTCAGCAACATGTGGAATTGGACAGGCTGCTGGGCTGAGGAGGATGCGCGAGCCAAGCCCATTGAGCGCGAACCAAAGCCGGCATCACTTTTTCTTGTGCGTTTTATTTTGCAGAGACTCCAGGGCCATTTCCCAGAGGTCTTCGTAGGGGATGATTTCTACATCGTGCGATTGGTTGGCCATATCTATAGGCATAGAGAGCAGCATTTTGTGGTACTTTTCGGCATGGCGCAGCACAGCGGATTTGTGGAAGCCCTGCGCCGGAATGACGAGCAGCATTTTGATGAAACAGTTGCTGCGGAAAGTATCGTCTCGCCTTAAATACCGGGAGCAGTATTTTTCGATGGCCTCCATGCGGTCAATGGCAGCATCATAGCGCTTGTTGTAGATCAGAGATAAAATTTGGAAGATCAAAATGGGGATGTTCATGCCACGCTTGTCTCTTGAAAAAAGAGGCATTTCATTGATAAAACGGGCCATTCTGAACTTTGAAAAAACAGTATCATCCTCTGCCGGGATGATTTTTCCCAACTCGACTAAGTAAAACAGATATGCCTCCATGATGCGCCAGGTCTCTCCGATCGCTCTGGGAAGGGCGCCGAAGCGGCGGTGGCCGGTAGTCTGCTTGAAAATCTTATAAGATTCCTGATATTGACGGGTATGCAAGCTGAGAAAAATGAGCAACTCCTGATATTTAAACCAGTTGAAAGACCCTTCATTCAACAATGAAAGCCCCTTGTCGGCAGCCAGCCGGCCTCGATCAAAGTCCTTGAGCTGGACGTAACATACCATTTCCTGATAGAGGAATATCTGAAGCGGTATTTTGGTAGGGTAATCCTTGGCTTCGAAGAAGTTCACCGCTTTTTCGCACACCTCTATGGTTTTGCGGTAGTCGTTAATGCTGGTATAAATGAGGTTCTCAATGAGGCGACCGCTGAGATGCAGACGATAAGTCTGGTGGCGTTCCAATGCGGGGCGTAGTTGTTCAAAACATGCCTGAGCATGGTTATGCACATCTTGCTGAGGAGCTTTGTTATTGACAAAACGGACCACCAAATCTGTGTATAACGCTTCAGCGAGGTTTTCAAAATGGAAGGCATCCTCCCATACCGCTGCCAGTTGGCTGTATTCTTCGTATTTTTTCAGCACGCCCGCAATGGAGCCAAAATACAACCTGAGCGTTCGGGCCAGATCAACTACTATGTCTGTAAATTCAAATTTTCGGGCTTTTTTGAGTGTTTCCTCTGCCATTCCGGTGGTATTGGCCCAAGCATTTCTGCCCATCAAGAGTTTGATTTGCCCCCACTTTTTGTAACATTCGAAGTAGGCGCGTTGCCGGTTGTTATTGCCTGGAGTATTAAGGTCTATGGTCAGCAATTGACTGAGCAATAGTTCTTGAAGCTTGGTTTTTAGCTCGGGGTAAGCAGAAGCATCCTGACCTTTGGGAAAAAGCAGGTTGACGGCATCATCATCATTGCGTACCCCTGCATTGACCACCAGTTGGTAAAGGTCCATTTCACGCGCATGCCTGGATCGCAATACGTCCCATACCCCTGCTGCTTTGAGCTTTTGAGGCGTTACGATTCCCGTTAATTCCAGGATGGCATACATACGCTACTTTTTGAAACGTGGAGTGGGCCGTGCTTGGCGCCGGATACAAAAGTAGCGGTTTTTGATCAATTGATTGATAAACCGGAGCGTATTCTTATGCTCCGGTAATATCAATAATGATCACTTTATTGGAAGAACGAGTGTTGGCAGGAGACAAAGAGGTGGCTTTCGCAGCAGCGCTTGCGCTACGGCGGCTAAGATTTGTGATAGACATGGCTGTTATGATTTGTTACTGCAAAGTAATGGCCTTATGAAGCGGTAAAAAATGACTGTTGAACGCAGAAAAAATGGCTCTAAAAACGACAATTGTAGATAATTTTTTTATTTAAATAATTGATTTACAATTAATTAAGTACATTAGAATAAAGTCTCTTTTTTCTGTTTTAGCCAATTTGTATCAAGCATTACAGGCAGAGGTTTTGAGAGGCATCGCACAAGCTCATAAAAGCAAAAAGCAGAGGCGCACCTTGCGCGCAACCCCTGCCTGCTCAAATGAAACACTATACGTGAGGCCTTTCGAGCCTGATATAGTAGCCGGTTCTTATGAAAAGTATGCGTGTGGATTTGGGCTACACCCCCACCAGATCAATGGTGATGACAGGAGCAAAGCGCATACGAGCTTTGTCCGGGAAAGGGGGAGCCTCGGTTTGTCCGATGTTGATCGGATTGTTTTTTCGTGTGATCATAGTGTTTCTGTTTTTGATTTCCGGATGTAAAGGTAGCATGCGCGTTACGAGGGCTTCAAGGACAGTTTTCAGGCTTTGGGATGGTGCCGTAAATATGAGTTGTCTTCATGTTTAATATTTAAAATACTTATAATCAAATATATATATTGAATGAAAATAATCAAATTTAATAATTATTGAATATGAAATGAAGACACGGGGCTTGATTTTTATCAGTTTTTGGACGGTGCAACCCCGACATTCAGCTGTAAACGTTGCGTCGCCTACATACTTCTACCATCAATATCATCTTTCGGCCTAATAATGTATACCGGAACATCTGGTTGGTGTATGAAAAATGGGTCAGGTTTTTACACATTGAATTGGAGAATAGGCGTTAAAAACTTGAAGGATTAAATATTTGAAAAACAGAGTTTTAGTATTTATTTTTTATGCAAAGCTGCTGTTTTATGATGATGCTTTTTTGCGCTGTTTGTCCGAATTCCTTTCCTTAAACGATAGACCTTTGCCATTGTGTTGGAGAAGCTGTGTGTACTGACCACTTACAGGTGATACAAACAGCGCCAATCTGTGGAGTAGATAGACGAGGGCTTGAGCTATTTGGAAAAAAGGCAAAAGCCACGGCAAGGACGACCACGAGACCATACATTAACCGACAAAATTTTTGGCTGAGGGCTTGAAACGACATGCCTGCGGCCAGCCTGTTTATTGCCCGGCATGAAGCTATGAGAGTCAAATATCCCTTCGAAGTAAGGGTGCATGGCTTCCCGATTTTGATTTATAAAGTGCTGATTTACAAAACAAATTATAAAATCTCTCTTATGAAAAACCATTTTATCACGGTCAGGCACAAACCCGATGCAGATAAAGGCAGCCCGCCTTCAACGCTGTTTGAGGATAAGCCACCCCAAGCCCGGTTACTGGGGCAACGAAGCATTTTAACACTGCTGAAGTTCGTCTTGAGCGCTGTGATTGAAAGGGTTCAATTTATTGAGAGTCATGTAGTTGAAATTCTTTTTAAAAACAAAATTCATAATAACATGGGCAAATTTCACATTTACAAGGGCCTTGGAATGGTCATGTGCATGTTGTGCATGGGGTTCATACCTCTATCTGCGCAATCAGGCAGGGCATTCCGGGATTTTGATGGAAACGGACTTCAAACCGGTGCAGAGCCAGGCGTAGAAGGCGTAGAAGTACGGCTTTATGCCAATGCCACGCCTCCGGCCAAGGACCAATTGATTGGCACGGCCATCACCAATGCCAGTGGGGACTTCAACTTTGTCTCTAATCTCCAATCGGGACGAGCAGCCAATCCGGGTGAACGACTGCGGATAGAGTTTACCATTCCCACTTCATTTCGATGCGGGCTGGAGGATTTGGTGGATTTTACGGGCTACAATGCGAATTCTTATGGTTCGAGCATTCAGTTCATCACGGGGCAGCAAAACAACCTTCGTTTTGCATTGAATTACCCGGGACAGGTAGTAACGAACCAAGACCCTGATGTGTTTTTGCCTTGTTATGTATTCGGCAGCCCGGGCCAGGGCGGAAACGTAGATAACGAGCCTGCGCTGGTGCAAACGAAGTTTTCGTGGAGTGGTATTCCGGCGGGCAACACAGGTGGCACGCCAGGTGTGCCGGGGCCTATAAAAATAGGTACGGCGGCCGAAACAGGCTCTTTGTACGGGGTTGCATTTTCCCGGCAGGCTCAAAAAGTTTTTGCATCTGCCAACCTTCGCCGGCACTCCGCTATGGGGCCAATGGGGCCTGGCGGTATTTATTTGGTGGATCCTTATACTGCCAATCCTAACAAGGTAACTCAGTTTTTGAATCTCGATGCCATCGGGATACCCACGCAGGGCGCAGGCCCTCATCCCCCCAACCCGATGAACAACACAAGCCCCGTAAGTGATTATGTGGGTACCAATCTGGAAAGAGGGCTTCCGGCCAACAAACACACGCCCAGTACCGACTATGCTGCCGGGGATCAGGTAGGCAAAGTGTCTTTAGGCGATATTGATATTTCGGATGACGGACGCTATCTCTATGTCATGAATTTATATGACCGTAGAATCTACGAAATTGATTTGGTGACCCCATCCAACCCTCAGGCGCCTACTTTGGCAGATGTGCCCACCCGTGTGCGGAGCTGGGCAGTACCCAATCCTGCGACCAATGCCCAACAGGGCGAGCACCGTCCCTGGGGCCTTAAGTCTTACAGAGGCAAATTGTATTTTGGTGTGGTTCTTTCCGGCCAGGACATCAACGGAAACGTGGTAAGCCCTGTAAACGGTTCGGGCAACAGCCAGTTGGGTACGCAGTTGCGAGGATATGTTTATGAATTAAACACAAACAGCAGCACTTTTACCGTCAGGTTGGACTTTGGCTTCGGCTACGGTCGGGAGCGCTCGTGGATACCCTGGGGATACCGGCAAGGATTCGCCAGCCGTTACTTCTCCGGTACAGAAAGGGAGGTAGCCGAGCCTGTGATTGCCGATATAGAATTCGATGATGAGGGTAATATGCTTGTCGGTATATTAGACAGAAAAGGTCATATATACGCGATCAATAACAATGACTTCAACGGCAATTTGGTGGACTACGAGTACTCTACTGCCGGCGAACTCTTGCGCGCCCAATTTGTGGAAACACCCAATGGTTGTGTATATCAAATTGTGACCCGGCCCGGAACGGCAGACTACTACAACGACAACCTTTTTCACCCCGAATCGGTACAAGGCCCACTTGCTATTTTACCCGGCTCCAATCAGGTATTGGCTGTATGGCTCGATCCGGTCAATATACGTTCGGGCGGTACCATCAGGCTGAACAACGTGACAGGCGCCCAGGTAACGGGATCTGCGTATGAAATAACCGACGACAGATTTACCCTTAATCCAGGCACTATAAACGAAGCCACGCCCAGTAAAGCGAATGCGTTGGGCGACGTAGAACTTTCCGGCGATCCGGCGCCTATTGAAATAGGCAACCGGGTATGGGCCGATTTGGACCGCGACGGCATACAGGATGCCAACGAGCCGGGCTTAGCCGGTGTTACGGTTTTGCTGAAATCTCCCGCCGGAGCGGTGTTGGCTACTACCAGTACCAGCGCTACCGGCAATTATGTTTTTAACCTCGCCAATGTGCCCGACGGCAACCCTGATGTAGCGGGTGCTCAGCCCGGATTGCAACCATTTACGGATTATGTGGTATGCATTCCGGCCACGCAGTTCAATGCAGGCCAGCCGCTGTTCCGCTTTCTGGTGGCAGATGTTGATCAGAACGGTGTGGGGCTTGGAGATCATAGCGACAGCGATGGCCTCGAACAACCGGGCGGCAATGTGGAAATTAATGTGACCACCGGTTCAAGCGGTGAAAACAACCACACTTACGATTTTGGCTTCGTACCCACTGATTATGGCGATTTGCCTGATACTTACGGTACCAGTGTAGCTCAAAACGGCCCCTGGCACTATATCAATACAGCTATCAAACTTGGTGGCTGCGTGGACGGCGAAATCAACGGTCAACCGGAAGCTATGGCCGGCTTTATGACCGGCGGCGACGACAACAATGCCGGACCTGGTAGTATTGGCGATTGTCCGGGCAATGGCGATGACGAAGACGGCATCACGTTTTCCACGCCGATAGTACCTGGTGCACAGGCTTGTGTTACGGTAACAGCCATGAACATGACCGGTGCGCCCGTTATTCTGCAAGGCTGGATGGACTGGAACGGCAACGGTACTTTTGATGCCAATGAACAACTGACCACCGGCGGTTTTGCTCCCGCAGGAGCTGTTGTGCCGGTTGGCGGATTGAACAATATTCAAATTTGTTTCACAGTGCCTGTGGATGCTACCTTCCAGGGCGGCGCTCTCTTCTCTCGTTTCCGCATCTCTCCCAATGGAGGTTTAAGCCCTAATGGAGGCGGCATAGACGGCGAAGTAGAAGATTACAAGCTCCCGCTGGCAAAAATCGGCAACTTGGTATGGAGAGATTACAACTATGACGGGCAGCAAAACGAACCCGTTGATGCAGGTATTGATGGAGCTACCGTGCAGTTGGTTTGGGCCGGCCCGGATGCAGACATCAATACAACCAACGACAACCGCACTTATACCACGGTGACCTCCACTATGGGCGGCGTACCGGGTATGTATATGTTTATCGGCCTTTTGCCCGGCACCTATCGGGTAAGCATTCCGTCAAGTCCCGGCGGAGCCATACCAACATTGATAAATGTAGGCAACCCTGTAACGGATTCCAATAATCCCGCGGGCGTAACGGTGACAATTCCTAACCCTATCTCGTTGCCCCTCAATGAGAACGGTACCGGAGACGTGCCCAACGACCCTGATTTTCCGGACGCTCAGAACAATCTCACATTCGACTTTGGCTATGTAGGATTTGATTATGGCGACCTTCCCAACTCTTATGGAACCACCATCGCTGCTCAAGGTCCGGTACACGTTATTTCTCCGAATTTGTATCTCGGCTCTTGTGTGGATATTGAGGCCGACGGCCAACCTGAAGCTATGGCCGGCGCCATGACCGGCGGCGACGACTTCACCTCCGGCGCTGCCGCTATGGGTACTTGCCAGAATGGCGACGACGAAGACGGTATCCGATTTACTCCTATGGTACCCGGCGCTCAGTCTTGCGTATGGATTACTGCACACAATACTACCGGCGCTTCTGCCATACTTCAGGCATGGGTTGACTGGAACGGCAACGGGCAGTTTGATGCAGGCGAACAACTCAATACCGGTGACTTCGCACCCTCCGGCGCCATTATTCCAAATGGCGGCGTCAGCAACCAACTGTTCTGCTTCAATGTGCCTGCCAATGCCTCCTTTACCAGCGCACAGGCCATGACGCGCTGGCGCTTAAGCCCTGCCGGCGGTTTAACATCGGGAACACCTCCGGGCAGTACGCCTCCCATCGGGGAAATTGAAGACCACAAAGTGCCTTTGGCCAAAGTGGGCAACTTGGTTTGGGAAGACCTCAACGGCAACGGCATTCAAGATGAACCGGCATCAGCAGGTCTCAACGGCATAGGTATGGAGCTTATCTGGGCCGGCCCGGACGGTTTGGTTGCTACCACAGCCGACAACATCGTGTACAACACTACCACCTCCACTATGGGCGGCGTGCCGGGTATGTATATGTTTACCGGCCTGATTCCGGGAACTTATCGGGTATCTGTTTCTTCCATTGCCCCCAACTATGTACCCACCGGTACTTTGCAGGGCGGAAACCCGATATTTGATTCCAACATTTCTACCGGCACTACATTTATCATTCCTGCTTCCATCAACCTCATAACGGGAGAGAACGGCACAGGTGACGTACCCAACGACCCAAGCTATCCCGATCCGGCCAATGACCTTACCTACGACTTCGGCTATTATCGCCCCGCAAAAGTGGGAGATTTTGTCTGGCACGACATCAACGGCAACGGTCTGCAGGATGGCAACGAACCAGGTATCGGCAACACGGCCGTTATTTTGGAAGGTGTAGATGGCTTAGGCAACCCAGTCAATACGACTACGGCAACCGACGGCACCGGCATGTACATGTTCGGCGATCTGGCGCCGGGAACTTACAAGATCACTTTTGTAACTCCTGCCGGTGGATATGTGCCTACAGACGATAATGTGGGGGGCGATGATACCATAGACAGCAATGCCGATCCCGATATGGGCGGCATGACCCTGCCTTTCACCGTGCAGAGTGGCGATACCATTCCCACTTTCGATGCAGGCTATTATATTCCTGCTGCTATCGGCAATTATGTATGGCATGACCTCAATTTCAATGGCGTACAAGAGCCGGGAGAGCCTGGTTTGCAAGGGTTTACGGTAGTTCTTACAGGCACTGACGGCTTGGGCAATCCTGTTTCTGAAACATTGCTCACCGATGTGAACGGGGAATATCTGTTCGATAGCTTAGTACCGGGGTCTTACAAACTCACATTTACTGCGCCTGTGGGCAGCAGCTATATATCTACCGGTTTAGATCAGGGTGGCGACGACGCATTAGACAGTGACGCCAACCCTGCCATGAACGGTATGACCATATTTGAAGTACTCGAAAGCGGTGAGGTCAATCTGACCTACGACGCGGGCTACTATCTGCCCACTTCATTGGGCGATCTGGTATGGCTGGACCTCAACGCCAACGGCGTACAAGACCCAGGCGAACCTGGTATCGCAGGAGTAGAAGTAAAACTGCAGAATGCCAACGGCTCCCCCGTGACTACCAATGCGCTTGGCAATCCTATTGTCAATCAGTTTACGGATGCCAATGGCTTCTATACTTTCAGCAACCTGGTGCCGGGAGACTACAAAGTCATGTTCATCAATCCTGATCCGGTCAGATATACTTTGACTGCTCAAAATGCAGGCACCAACGACGCACAAGACAGCGACGCCGATCCTGTGATGCTGATGACGCATGTCACTACATTAGAGAGCGGCGACCATGATCCTACACTCGATGCCGGCCTTTTCATCAGGGCTAAAGTCGGTGATTTCGTTTGGGAAGACCTCAACGGAAACGGCATTCAGGACCCCAACGAACCGGGTATTGAGAATGCTGACGTAACCCTCACCGGCACAGACGGCCAAGGCAATCCGGTCAATATTACTATACAGACCGACGCAACGGGCATGTATATGTTTGGAGACCTGATACCCGGCGAGTACAAAATCACTTTCAGCGCACCTGCCGGAAGCACCTTGGTGCTGACGCATCCCAACGAAGGAAATGATGACGCGCAAGACAGTGATGCCGACCCCGCCAACATGGGGATGACTCCGGTGTTTACCCTCCAGAGCGGCGACACGATTCCGACATTTGACGCAGGGTACTATGTTCCGGCTAAAGTAGGGGACTTTGTGTGGGAAGATCAGGATTTTGACGGCATTCAAGACCCCAACGAACCGGTAATGTCCGGCGTGGTAGTCGTGCTGCAAGGTTTTGACGGCGCCGGCAATCCGGTGAACCTCACCACGGTTACCGATGCTACCGGCATGTACATGTTTGGAGACCTTCCTCCGGGCGAGTACAAAATCACTTTCACCACACCGACGGGCTTTACACCTACACTCGTCAATCAGGGCGGAGACCCCGCTTTGGACAACAATGCCGACCCTGCCATGGCAGGCATGACGCCTGTCTTCCCGGTGATGAGCGGCGACACCATTCCTACCATTGACGCAGGTTTTGTAGGAGCCTTCGACTTGGCTTTGATCAAGATTCTGGCTCCGGGCCAGCCGGCTCAGGTACGCCCCGGCGATACCATTCACTATCGCATTCGGGTGATCAATCAGGGCAGAGTCTATGCCGATAACATTCTTATCAGCGACCATGTGCCTGCACAAATGGCCTTTGAAGCTGCTATTACCGGCAATGCCGCATGGACTTTGGCTGCTCCGGGTCTCATTCAACGCACGCTTTCTGTTGCCAACGGAAGTTTGCCTGTGGGTGGCCTGGCGCCGGCCGATTCAACTGAAATAAGCGTTTATCTGACACTGAACAGCCCGCTTCCGGCCGGCTTACAGGTGGATAACTTTGCAGAAATCACTGAGGCAACCAATCCTGACGGAACACCTATGGTGGACGTGGATTCTCAGTATGACGATGATCCGAATAACAATACCTTGCTGCAAGACAACGCTGTGAACGGCAATGGCTCTGCTCAGGGCGAAGATGACGACCATCATGACATCGCCTCTGTCACCACGCTGACCTACGACCTGGCCTTGATCAAGTTGCTGGCCAACAACCAGCCGCTCAACGTACAACCCGGCGATACGATCCACTATCGCATCCGGGTGGTCAATCAGGGTACGATTCCGGCGAATAACATTTTGATCACAGACTATGTGCCTGCCAACATGACCTACGAAACGGGTATTGCGGGCAACGTAAGATGGGCGGTGAACGGCGGCTTGCTGCAACGTACGCTCACAATAGCCGACGGCGATTTGTCTGCCGGTGGTCTGGCTCCGGGTCAGTCTGTGGAAGTGAGCTTGTACCTGACCTTAAACAGTCCTTTACCTGCCAGTATGACGGTGCGTAACACCGCAGAAATAAGCGGAGGTACAGATGAAAACGGCGATCCGCAACAAGATGTAGATTCGCAGTACGACACCAATCCGAATGATGACACGACTACTGCCGACAACGAAACCGGCGGTAACGGCAACAATCCGGGTGAAGATGACGACGACTTAGACTATGCAGATATCATTGTCAAACCTTACGACCTGGCTTTGATTAAGATTCTGGCGGCCAATCAATCGCCCAGCGTACAGCCCGGCGACACGATCCACTATCGCATCCGCGTAATCAATCAAGGACAGATACCTGCCGACAACATTTTGATCACAGACTATGTGCCTGCCAACATGACCTACGAAACGGGCATTGCGGGCAACGTAAGATGGGCGGTGAACGGCGGCTTGCTGCAACGTACACTCACAATAGCCGACGGCGATCTGCCGGCCGGTGGTCTGGCTCCGGGCCAGCAGGTGGAAGTGAGCTTGTATCTGACGCTCAACGATCCGCTGCCTGCGGGTGTGACGGTGCGCAACGCTGCGGAAATCAGCGGCGGCACGGATGAGAACGGCGATCCGCAACAAGATGTGGATTCGCAATACGACACCAATCCGAATGATGATACGACTACTGCCGACAACGAAACCGGCGGTAACGGAAACAATCCGGGCGAGGATGATGACGACTTTGACTATGTGGACATCACTGTCAAGCCTTTCGACTTAGCCTTGATCAAGATATTGGCTGCCGGCCAGTCTCTCAACGTACAACCCGGCGATACGATTCACTATCGCATCCGGGTGGTGAACCAAGGTCAGATTCCTGCGGACAACATTCTGATCAGCGATTACCTGCCGTTGAACGTACTGTTCTTTGAACCAGGCATCAACGGCAACCAGAACTGGTCGTTTGCGCCCAACGCAGTGAACTACAATGTCA
>ERZ761609.751-NODE-751-length-34532-cov-10.653566_pt1 | contig 34532 bp, 30 predicted proteins | sample MGYA00511163_ERZ761609 | MGnify/ENA primary metagenome ERZ761609 (study PRJEB28899, sample SAMN02445070) | bioreactor sludge metagenome | biome: EBPR sludge | place: Australia: Brisbane, Thorneside Wastewater Treatment Plant | collected 2011-12-16 ...
AACTCGCGACATTCAGCTTGGAAGGCTGACGCTCTACCAACTGAGCTACTCCCGCCCGCATGGTGCAAGGGGTAGGATTCGAACCTACGTACGGCTCTCGCCGGCCGGGTTTACAGCCCGGTGCCATTAACCACTCGACCACCCTTGCGAACCTTTTCTTTGTTGCCTTAATCGACTTTTAGAGCCAATTAGCAAATTTCCAATACTAACGAATGCCGCGGAAGCGCGCAAGTCGAAAAGGGACGATTTCCGGACTTTTGGCGTCAGATCAGCTTGTCGGGCGTGATCGGCAGTTCTCGGATCCTCTTTCCGGTGGCATGAAAAACGGCGTTCGCGATGGCGGCCGGAATGCCGACAAGGCCGAGTTCGCCCAGCCCTTTTGCCCCGAGAGGATTGACGATCTTATCTTCTTCGGGGACGAAAATGGTCTCGATCGAGCCTATATCGGCATTGACGGGAACGTGATAACCGGCAAGATTCGGATTCATGATGCGTCCGATCCGATGGTCGATCTCGGTCTTTTCGGTCAAAGCCATGCCGATCCCCCAGACGACGCCGCCCATTTCCTGGCTGTGAGCACCTTTAGGATTGATGATCTTGCCGGCGGCGGTTCCCTGCACGACGCGGGTGACGCGTACAATGCCGATCTCTTCATCGACCTTGACCTCAACGAATTGAGCGCCATGCGATGCCGTCGCATATTTGCCGCGCTCGCCGTAATCGGGTCGCGTCGTGTGGGTAGCAGCAAGATGGCCAAGGTTGTTTCGGCCCAAAAGCTCGGCGATCGTCGAACCGGTGTCGGCCCGGCCTTTAACGAACACGCGTTCATTTTCGAAAACGATGTTCTCGAATGCGACACCTGCAAAAGGCGAGCCCTCGCGTTTTGATTCGAGTTCGATCAGCTGTTTTTGAACGATCTGTGCGCATTCCTGCACCGCCGTACCGACGCTTGCCGTCGTGATCGAGCCGCCCTGCGATGGCGCGGTCGGAAGATCGCTGTCACCGAGCACGAACTTGATCTTTTCGATCGGCAGGCCGAGCTGTTTTGCCGCGATGATCGAGATCGTGGTGTAAGTGCCGGGGCCGATGTCGGTCGTACCGCTTTCGACCAGCGCGGTGCCGTCGGCGCGAAGCGTAACGCGGGCAGACGAAGGAGCAAGAAATGCTCCCCAGGTTCCGGTGGCCATTCCCCAACCTACTAGCAGCCGCCCGTCACGCATAGATCGCGGCTCCGGTTTGCGGTCTTTCCAGCCGAATCGTGCCGATGCCTGCCGATAGCACTCCCGCAGTTCTTTGCTCGAAAAAGGCCTGCCCGTATCGGGGTCTTTTTCGGCATAGTTGATCAGCCGCAGTTCGACCGGATCGATCTTCAATTTGTATGAAAGCTCGTCGAGTGCGGACTCGAGCGCAAATACACCCGAGACCGTCCCAGGAGCACGCATCCAAAGCGGCGTCTGCATATCGGTCCGGGCGATCGCACCCGAGGTTCGGACGTTCGGACAGGCATAAAGGGTCCGTGAAACGCCGACAAGGTCTTCGGTAAAGTCCTCATGGGCCGACGTATTATGAACGGCTTCGTGAATGATCGACGTCAGCTTGCCGCCTTTATCGGCACCAATGCGGATCCGCTGTATCGACGCCGGCCGGTAGCCATGGGCGGTCGCCAATTGCCGGCGGGAATACACTACCTTGACCGGCCTCTTGGTCTCGCGTGCGGCCATTACCGCAAGCAGGGTGTTCGGCGTCGGCCTCAGCGATGCGCCAAATGCGCCGCCGACAAACGGCGAAAGAACGCTTATCTTCGTTTTCTCGATGCCGAAGTGGGTCGAGAGATAATTGCGAACGCCATCGACGCCCTGCGTTTTGTCATAGACCGTCAGTTTCTCGCCGTCCCAATTTGCGACGGTCGCGTGCGGCTCCATCGCATTGTGATGCTCGACGGGAATGATGTACTCGGCCTCGACCTTTACGTCGGCGGCGGCGAACGCCTCGTCCGGTGTGCCTCGAACAGGACGAGGCCGGCCCTCGATGCGTTTATCGGCTACCTTACGAAGATCGGTCGATGGCGGCTGTTCGTCATAGGTCACCTTTACCATCGAAGCGGCATAACGCGCCTGTTCGAACGTGTCGGCAACGACCAATGCGATGGGTTGGCCGCTGAAAAGAATGGTATCGGTGGTAAGCGCGAAAAACGGCCGGCTGCGAACGCCAAACTCCTCGTCCGGCTGCTGCGATGCGAGCTTAGGTGCATTCTTATGCGTGAGTATCCTGACCACGCCCGGCTGCTTTTCGGCCTCCGCCGTATCGATCTCGCGTATCTTTCCGCGGGCGATGGTCGATTGAACAAGATAGCCGTAAGCGAGATCCGGAAAACGAAATTCAGCGATATACGTGGCCTTGCCGGTCACCTTTGCGCGTCCATCGACCCGGCTCGGCTGGTTCTTTAGATCGTCGGTCATCATAGGTTTGCCGCCCTCCCGAGTGCTTTTGCGATCGAACGCTGAACAAGGCGGACCTTATAAGCGTTTTCCGAAAGCGGTTTTGCATCCTGTACCGCAACTTCCGCCGCTTGCTGAAACAAGGTCGCTTCGGGCTTCTTACCGGCAAGTATTCGTTCGGACGCCTCGGCTCGCCAGGGCCTATGGGCGACGCCGCCGATCGCAATACGTGCCTGTCGAATCACGCCGCCGCTTATTTCCAACGCTGCTGCTACGGAAACCAGAGCAAATGCATAGCTCGCACGGTCACGGACCTTCAGGTAATAGGAGTTCGCTGCAAAATTGTTCTTCGGTATATCGATCGAGACGATCATTTCTCCATGCGAAAGGCTGTTGTCCACATCAGGCCGGTCGCCGGGGAGGCGGTGAAACGCCGTGAAATTCATCTTCCGCTCCTGGCCATCGACAGTGCGTATCTTGACGGTCGCATCAAGTGCGGCAAGGGCAACACACATGTCCGACGGATGCACCGCGACACAAGAATCGCTCCAGCCAAAGATCGCCGAATATCGGTTCAGCCCGTCCTTTGCGCTGCAGCCTGAACCGGGCTGACGCTTGTTGCAGGGCGTCCCGAGGTCGTAAAAGTAGGCACATCGCGTCCGCTGCATAAGGTTGCCGCCGTTCGTGGCCATGTTGCGGATCTGCGGCGACGCTCCCGAAAGTATCGCCTGCGTCAAAAGCGGAAATCCCTGTCGGATAAGCGGATGATTTGCCGTATCGGTGTTCTTTGCCAGGGCGCCGATCGAAACTCCGTTACCGCCGAGCGAACGGATGAGATTAAGCGGAATGCGCGAGATATCGACCAACTCGCTCGGGCGGTCAATTCCCTCTTTCATCAGGTCGATAAGGTTCGTCCCGCCGGCAATGAACCTCGCGTCCTTATTGGCGGCGACGAGCTTTACGGCAGCCTCGGCACCGGCCGGACGCTTGAATGCAAATGGCCTCATTTCGCACCTCCTGCCTGCACGTCCTCGATCGCGGCGACGATGTTCGGGTAAGCCCCGCAGCGGCAAATGTTGCCGCTCATCCGCTCCTGTATCTCGGCCTTTGTCAGCTTTTGCCCGCGTGGAATGGCGTTAATATTCTCCGTAACGAAACTCGCCTCGCCGTTCCGTGCCTCTTCAAGCATTGCGACCGCCGAGCAGATCTGGCCGGGTGTGCAATAGCCGCACTGCATACCGTCGCGTTCGATAAAAGCGGACTGCATCGGGTGAAGCTTGTCCCCATCGGCAAGGCCTTCGATGGTCGTCACTTTTCGGCCATCGCACATCGCGGCAAGCGTCAGACACGAAAGCTGTCGGCGGCCGTCGATGATGACCGTGCAGGCACCGCATTGGCCGTGGTCGCAGCCTTTTTTCGAGCCTGTCATCTCAAGCTGCTCGCGGAGGGCATCGAGCAGCGAGGTCCGCGTGTCGACCGGGAGCGTGTGCTCCTTTCCGTTGACGCTGAGCTTGACGGTCAGCTTCTCGACCGCAATGCCGCCCTCGACCGCAGGCTCGCTCGCCACCGCCGGCACGGCATCGCCGATCTTGACCGCGGCAACGCCTATGCCCGCGACCGCCGACTTCTTTAAGAAGTCGCGACGTGAACCATCGGCAGAAACAGCCTGATCCTGAAGAGGTTTTTTTTCGTCGTACATAGTTTTTGTTTGGAAACGCGATTTTAGCACAATCATCGCGTGTTTCCTAGATTCCGGATCGCCGCTGACGTTTAGCCGCGGCTCACTTTTTCGAACGCGGATGAAAATCGTCGTACGCCTTTTTCAGGTGGGCGTCCGTTATGTGGGTGTAGATCTGCGTGGTCGAGATATCGGCGTGGCCGAGCATCTGCTGGACGCTGCGGATATCGGCGCGGTTCTGAATAAGATGCGTGGCAAAAGAATGCCGAAGCGTGTGCGGCGAAACGCCCTCGAACCCGCAGCTTTCGGCATACTCCTTGATAAAAGCGTAGATCGCCTGTCGGTTGAGCGGACTGCCATGGGTTGAAACGAAGAGGTTCTCGATCTCGACATGTTCGTGCTTGCGCCGAAGCGCGAGATAGCTTTTGAGCCATTCGACCGCGCTCGTCCCGATCGGTATTCTCCGCGTCTTGCTGCCTTTGCCGATCGTCGTGAGTATGCCGGCATCGATGTCGGCATCGCGGATCTGAAGGTTAACGACCTCTGATACACGAAGCCCGCAGGCATACATCAATTCAAGGATCGCCCGGTCGCGAAGGCCGGTTTCGGTCGATGTGTCCGGCGCAAGAAGAAGTTGTTCGATCTCGGTTTGATTAAGAAAACGCGGCAGGTAAAAGCTCTTCTGGGGCGTATCGAGGTCTTCGGCTGGGCTCTTGCTGATATGCCCGTCCGTCATGAGGAACTTGTAAAAGCCGCGGATGGCGCTTATCAGCCGCCGCTTGGAGTTTTCGGAGACCTTTGCCCGAGAAAGATCGATAAGCCATTCGCGGAGGTCCGTCCGCGAAAGCGTGAGCATTTCAAGTGCGTTCTTATCGGCCCACGCCGCGAGCTTTCGCAGATCGCGCTCATAAGCCTCAAGCGAATTCTTCGCCAGGCCTTTTTCGACGCGAACGTACGAGATGTATTCGCGGATGAGGTCTCTCGTCACGCCGCCTATTTTAACATCAAAGCCGCGTGTTCGACCGAAAACCGGTCAATATCCCTCAGCAGTGTTTTGCAGATACGGTGGACAATCTGCGGTCTCGTGCATCACTGGATCGTTCTCACGCATAAGTTCGAACGCCGCACGGTTCGAAAAATTAAAGGTCCGCAGATCGGTCATTTGGCCAAGTTCACGATAACGATAGTGCATGGTGGATTTCGCTTCGCATTGGTCTTCGGCCGACATCAGCCGCAGTCCTTCGATGAGTGCCGGAAAGGCATCATCGCTCAGCCTCGCGTTGTAGTATGCGTCGAATTCCCGGCCCTGCTGCATTAGCTGGATGTTCTTGCGGGCTATGAAATCGTCAGGGTTCATCAGGTTGGTCGCCCCCAGAATGATGATGGCGGACCACAGCGCACCCCATGCGAAATTATTGCGATTTCCGCGAAGTACCGTCCAACCGAACCAAACAAAAACGACCGCCAGCCAGATCATAAAGACCATTGGATAAAAGCGAACGGTCGTCCAACCGTAGCCAAGCTCGCCGGTAAGCAGAATAAGACGCTGCATTGCCGAAGCCATGATGACGAAAAGCAGAGCGATCTGGACTCCCGCGAGCACGCGAAAGATCGTTTCGTTCTTTGCGTTATCGCGGCGGAGCAGCCAGTGTGACGCAAGCAGCATCGGCAACACCAGAAATGCGACGGCGACAAGTTCGCCGAATCCGCGGCGTGCAAAATCGGCAAGCTTGAGATCGGGCGTGTTCTGCACGAGGTCCATACCGCCAAAAAGGTATGGGATCTGAAAAAGGACGAAACTCAGAAACAGAGCATCGATCAGGCCGAGAATAATGATCGTCTCGACCCTGCCGAGCGTGAATACCTGCGGGAATTTTGTATTGTCCCAATTCTGCCAGTCGCGTTTTTGGGCTGCCGGTGCGGGTTCATCAGAAACCGCGTCGCTGTCGCCCCCGGTTCTGACTTCCGCATGCGGCAGGTCGGTAATGTTGATGTGCTCTACGACGGTGGCATTGTTGGGCAGCGACGTGTCTTCGGCCTGCTCCGCGGCAAATTTGTCGACAAAGCTTGTCCCCGTTTCGCCGGCGTCGGTCTTCGCTTCTTGTTTTGCATCATCGGCCTTCGGGATCGGCGATGTTGCCGCCGCGGCCGCTCGCGTAAAGCTGTCGATCAGCGTTCCGCGGAAATATCCGGCCGTTAGCCATGCCAGCAGCGACGTGAGCATTACGTGAGAGATCACGGTGTCGATATCAAAATTGACGATCCGGTTGGCAAAGTTCTCGAACGCCGCATCCGCCGCCATGAACAATGCACCGAATATCAATACGAGCGGCAGCGCGATGGCCAGGCCGCGAAGAACCGAAAACACGCTCTTGCTTAGCCGGTTGCCGGGCATCTCTTTCCAATCGATGTCAGCGCCAAGTAAAACGAACGGTGCAAAGAGCGAACTGAGGCCGGACCATACGAATCCGGCGGCATAGTGAAACACGCCGGCGATGCGCTGATTGACGCCGAAGTTCGGCAGCACCAGAACGCCCATGATGACGATGATCGCGATCGTGTCGTAAACCCGCAGCTCGATCGAATCGCGGATGAGATAGACCGATGCGAAGAAGATCATCGCCGCCTGAAGCGCAATGCTTCGCGGCGTAAGCAGCTCGGGCCGCCGGCGAATGGCGATCAGGAACATCGCCGCCGTAAAGACCGCCACGAAAAGAAATGCGTTCAGCCCCCAGGGCGTCGCACGCAGCATCAGGTTGCCAAATACACCGATGACCGATGCTGCCAAAAGTATCTCCGTTCCGGTCCGTGTTCGTGATCTCATAATCGTTTACTTCCTTTTCATCGCCTTGATAAGTGCTTCCATGTGGTCGAGGTATCGCTCGAGCGCCTTGCGGCCGGCGGCGGTTATTTTGTATTCGGTCAGCGGCATGCGGCCGGCGAAGGATTTCTTCATCGTTACGTATCCTGCATCTTCGAGCTTGCGGGCGTGGACGCTGAGGTTGCCGTCGGTGGTGTCGAGCAGCGTTCTCAGTTCGCCGAAACTGAGTTTATCGTTCGCCGCCAACGCGCTGATGATGCCGAGACGCATCCGTTCGTGGATCACCTTGTCGAGATCGTTCGAGACGGTCTCGGCCGCCTTCGCCACAGAAAGCCGCGGCGGCGATCCGTTATTATCTACCTTTGCTAAATTGGACTTCGCCATAAAATTCAAACGGCGCTTTCCGCCTTTTTCTTCTTTTCCCATTTCGTGGTCAATGTTTTCGTCACAAACACGAACTAGAAAAGGGGAAAACCCGATCAGACTAGCTTCCCGCGAGCGGCGTCCCGAAAATGCCGACCGCGAGTTCCGCCCAAATGAGCAGGAATGCGAGCAATATCGCCGCGACCAAAGCGAGCCGATGGACGGACCGGACGACTGTTCGAAGAACGACTTCGATCGCGAAACCAGCCACCAATAACAATACGGCCATGGCGATAAAGTCGGACCCGCTCCAGCGGACCTCGTTCGTAAACTGCATTGCGACAGCCGGAATGGCGAGCACAATTGCGATGCAGGCGACAATAACGATCGCGCGTTTGTTTTGGTCAAAAAATGTGTTTTCCATAGATCTAGCCTCCGTAACGCCGGGCGATCACTGCCCCAAAAATAATGTGAAGCAGGCCGAAGCTCGCGGCCATCATCTCGTCGCCGCTGCCTTTTGGCAGCGCCAGCGTTATTGCCCCGAGTACGATGAAGCACCAGCCCATCACCGGCACCGCGCGGACCGAATAGGCACCGCCGCCGATGACCGCCGCTCCGTAACAGAGCATCCACATCGCCGCCATCACGCTGTAATTATCAAACCGCCAGAGCCCGAACGTGAGAGCGATGCCGACAACGATCGGCGGAAAAAAGCTGTATGCAAATTTGCGTGCCGGCGTCGAGAATAGCGATTGGCCGCCGATCTTTGATTTCTGCCACATCGCTAGAAATCCGATCGCCGCCGCAAGAAACGCCTCTGTAACCCAGACGATCAGCCAATCGCGAAGATAGATCTGGCCGTTGGCGATCACGGCCGCAACGATCGCCGTCACGCCCATAAGTATCCCGCCGTAACCCGGAACGGCCGTGAAGCTTGTCGACCGCTCCATTGCATCGCGGATGTATTTCAAATTATCCAGAGCGCGGTCGCCGAGGCTGACGGGCTCGTCGGGCTCGGACTCGGTCTTGCGAAGTTGAGAAACGTTTGACATCGAAGGGAAATATATGCCAAGTAGTTCCGCTTGTCAAGTACTTTGTATTACAAAGTTATTCGACATGAAAATGGCGGGCCGCAGCCCGCCGCAAAGCCCGGATCAATGCTCCTGGCCGACAGAAACCTTTCCTTTGAACGTGCGGAAAAGGAATGTGTAATAGCCGAGTGCGATGATGATGCCGATCGGCCACCAGATCAGAGCGACGCTCAGCCCGTAATCACCTGCTCGGGCGTTGTAGACCGTCAGGCTGTTCGCCGGCTCGAGCGCCGGCAGCACGAGCGGGAAAAGCCCGTAAACGGCTCCGCCGAGCATCGTCGCGAGATAGACCGAAGACGAAAGAAACGCCTTTTTGTCGTCGCCCCTGGTGTTGAAGTATTTGATCGCCGCAAGCGAGGCCACGACAGCGATCGGGATCAGCCAGCCGACAGGCAATGCGAAATAATTATCGAGCAGCGTCGGGCGGACATACATCACGGCCCAAAGGCTAATGAGTGTGACCGCAACGAGAGCAAACCATCCGAGGCCGACGACCCTGCGGGCACGCTGGTTCATATCGCCCTCGGTCTTCAGGGCCAAATAGTTCGCTCCGTGAACGGCAAGGGCCAGAAAGGCAACAACGCCCGAAAGCACGGTGAACCAATCGAGTATCCCGGTCTCGCCGGTCGTTCCCCAGTGGGTGAAGAGCGGCTCAAAAAAATAGCCCTGTTCATCGAGCGGGACGCCGCGAATGACGTTGCCGAGAGCCGCTCCGTAAAAGATCGCGAGCAGGATGCTGGCAAGCGAAAAGACGAAATCCCAAAAGTTCGTCCACATCTGATTGTGCTCGAGCTGATGGCGAAGCTCGATGCCCGCTGCCCGCAATATCAGCAGCCAGAGCACCATCATCAGCGGAAGATAAAAGCCCGAGAACGCCGATGCGTAAAGCTGCGGAAACGCGAAATAGAGCGTTCCGCCCGTTGCCAAAAGCCAGACCTCGTTGCCGTCCCAAACAGGGCCGATCGAACGGATGACCGCCGCTCGCTCGGCGTCGCTGCGGCCGACGATGTAATGAACTATGCCGGCTCCGATGTCGAACCCGTCGAGGATGACATAGCAGACCAGCATGAACGCAACTATCATGAACCACGTTAATTCCATATCCTCCTCCTACAGGTATGCGGCCTCCGTTGTCTCGCTGATGCCTGCGCCGAGCTCGTCGGCACCGTGTTCGATCCGGCGAAGCATCAGGAAGATATATAGCAGCGAAAGCACCGTGTACATCCCGAAAAAACCGAGCAGCGTGAACATCACGTTGCCGCTGGAGACCATGTGGGACGCGCCTTCCTCGGTCCTGAAAAGGCCATAAACCAGCCACGGCTGGCGGCCTAGTTCGGCGACCATCCAGCCGACGGTGTTCGCGATGAATGGGAACGGGAAAAGAAGCATCAAGATCCAGAGCAGCCAGTTGGAATCGTAAAGCCATCCGCGCCAAAGCCAAAGAACGGCGATGCCCATAATGGCTATAAAGATCGTCCCGAGGCCGACCATGATGTGAAAACTGTAATAAAGCAGCGGGATGTTGTCGGGGTGCTGATCCTCGGGAAACTCGTTCAGCCCGCGAACCTTCGCATCCCAACGCTGATAGGTGATGAAGCTGAGCATGTTCGGGATATGGATGGCGTTATCGAGCCGCTTCTTTTCCATATCCGGCTGCCCGATCAGGACAAGCGGCGCGCCGTTCGTCGTATCGAATAGGCCCTCCATCGCCGCGAGCGTGACGGGCTGATGTTCGGCGACCATCCGTCCCTGCAGATCGCCCGAAGGGAACAGCATCCAGATGCTTGAAACACATCCGGCGATGACGCCCGCTTTGACGAACATCTTGCCGTATTCGACCTGACGTTTTGAAAGCACGTAAAAGGCACCAAGCGCCGCGACGGCGAACGAGCCCGTGACGACGGCTCCGCCCATATTGTGCATGTATTGGTAAACCGCGCATTCGTTGAAAACAAGCGCCCAGAAGCTGGTCAGTTGGACGCTTCCATCGGCAGCGACCTCATACCCGACCGGATGCTGCATCCAGGCGTTGGTCGCGATGATGAACCAGCCCGAGAGCCACGTCCCGACGAAAAGCAGGAATGCCGAAAGCCAGTGGAGCGTTTGGCCGAGCCGTTTCTCGCCAAACAGAAATAGGCCGATGAACGATGATTCGAGAAAGAATGCGAACGTCCCTTCCATCGCCAATGTCTGGCCTATGACGCCGCCTGCATACTTCGAAAAGACGGCCCAGTTCGTGCCGAACTGAAACTCCATCGGGATGCCGGTCACGACGCCGAAAAGAAACGTGATGCCAAAGATCTTGCCCCAGAACCGTGCGGCTTCGTTCCAGCGTTCGTCCTTTTTCCAGATCGCAAGCGATTTGAAAATGACGATCAGCGGAGCAAGGCCCATCGTAAGCTGAGGAAAGAGATAATGGTAAGTTATCGTGAACGCAAATTGGATGCGGTCAAGAGTAAGGGCTTCCACAGCAGATCCTCCGTTTGAGTGTCGTAGATCAGTCGTTTACCACCGCTGCAGGTTTCGGTTGGGTCTGTTACAAGCGTATCTTCTAACGTTTTCTTTTTTGATGCAAGGTTTGGGAAAAAACAGATGTGCCGTTCGTCATATTAACGATACTAATTTTTGAGCGGATGCGAATTGAGTGCCGTCAGATGAGGGCTGAAACGGGTTAACGTTTCTTTGCGGGCGGCTTTTTGGCGTTGACGACATCGCCCATGTTCTCGACCGGCGGTGCCGTCGGATCGGTCGTCAGATAGGTCAACCGTTTGCCCTGGCGAAGGAAGTTCTTGCCGTTCCATTTATAGAACGAGCGGGTAAAATGCGTCGGGCAGCAAAGCTGTTCCTCGTCGCCGGTTATCTTTCCGGTCTCGATCGAGCCGAGCATGAAGCGGTCTTGCCCGAAGAGCTCGATCGCGAGTGCACCGTCCTCGACCCTGATATCTTTAAGGCCGCCATCGGCACGGTCGCCGGTACGGAAATGCCAGATCAACTCGGGCTTTTCATCTTTCCATTCGAAGATATATGCGAGCTGGGGTATCGCATTTCCGGCCGTTTCGATCTTGAGGATCACGACCGCGTCGTCCTGGCCGTCGCCGGTAGCATCGAAAAACCGGGTAGAGACGTATGAGAGGCCGATCCGCCGCTGTGATCTTGCCTCGGCTTTTTCGGTATCCGACATATCGTCCGATACGGTTCCCGCGATCGGCTCGAGCCGGCCGTTCTCGAGTCTGATCTCGTCGGTCCCGTCGGGATTATGCCACCCGCGCGGCAATGGATAGGTGTGATTGCGAAAATCGAATGACCCGATGGGCGACGATGTCGCCGCAAAGCGGCCGTCCTTGATCTCAGCCTGAAGATCGGGGAATTCCGGTTCGGCCGGCGGCGGCACAAAACTCTTCGGCGGTTCGGCTTCCGTCGTGTTGGCGTCAACCGACGCTATCGCGTTTCCGCTATCCGCCGACCCGCCGCACGATGCGGCAAACAAAAGAACGGCAATAGCAAAAATGACGGCTATTTCTTTCGAGTTGGGTCTCATGTTTTCCAGCGGGGAGCGATGAATACGATCTTAGGTGCCAAAGCTGGCACCGACTGCTTCGGCCCGCCGCCTATGCTCGGCCGCCGCGTCCTGATCGCCCAGCCGATCGAACTTGTCAGCGGCCGTTGCATAAAAACGGCGAAGGGCCTTTCTCACGAAATCCCGATACTCAACAAGCGGGAACGCCGATCCCTGGTCGGCCTCATAAAGGCCCTGCAGTTCCATGTCTCCGACCTCTTTTGCGACCACCGCCGCCCGCCCGGCATCGGCCGCAGCCGACAATATCTCGGTCAGAACGTTAAGAAGCGTTCTCACAATGACGTGGTCACGGCGGCCGAACTGATAGAGCTGGTCAAAGGCGTCGTCGATATACTGTTCAAATGACGGCTCTTTCACAAAGATGCCGTGGCCTTCCAGCGTTGCTGACTTCCTCGATCGCAGGTCACGTCCCGCAAGCTCCTTGATTATCACGCCAAGGTAATGGATGCAATTGACACATGTCGTTGGGTCGTTCACCGCGGGCGAGATGGCTTTGACGCCAATGTCAACAAGCTGCCTAACGCCGTACTCGATATCCTGATCGATGCTCCGGAATTTATGAAGAGCAAAACACCCCTTTATCTCGCTTTTGATCGCGGCTGGAAGCGGCGTCTCGGGCTCGATCACCGCGAGCGGTGAACCGACCTCGACAAAGCTGCCAAGATAGTTTGAGACGCACAAGACCGCTTCGGGATGATCGCGCCTTACATTGGAAAACACCGCCAATAGGCGATCTGTGTCTATCGCCGCGAGAAAACCGCTCGTTTCTGAGCAGACCGTCGACGGCGGCGGGGCCGTAACCTCCTCGATCCGTGGAAGGTCACGTTCGATCTCTTCGAGCGTGCGGTTCGCGATGTTATGGGTGATGCTGGCGGCATTGATGTTGTCGGCAAGATAGCTCAGAAATGCCGGAAAAAGAACAAAGACGCCGTAAGCCGAAAGCATGACCGCAAGCAATTGAAGCTGAACGACGCCGACAAACTGCACCGCGAACAAAAAGCCGAAGATGCCGATGAACGACCAAAGGAAAACGCGGCGAAACTTGTCGCCATGCCAAAAATGCCGTACGACCCTCGGCGAGAACTGGACCGAGACGAGCGAGAGCGCAACAAAGACGAATGAGAACGTCGTGACCAGCACCGTTATGCCGACACCGATCATCGCGATCCCGAGCGACGGCAGCATCTGTTCGAGCACCTTCCAGGTCGGTCTGCCGAGCACGACGAGCAGCAGCAAATATAATGCAAGAAAGCCGATAAGGACGGACACGAGCAGCCCGGCGTGGTCGCGGTCGGCTCGCACGGTCCGGCGTTTGCTTTGTGATCGCCGAAGATCGTCAGACATTCATTTCAGCAAGAGTGCACTTTAGGCACGGGTAAGGCTGCGATACTTGATCCGGTGCGGCTGGTCGGCGTCATGCCCGAGACGCCGTTTTCGGTCCTCTTCGTATTCGCTGTAATTACCGTCGAAATATTCGACGTGCGAATCGCCTTCGAACGCCAGAATATGCGTCGCGATACGGTCAAGAAACCATCGGTCGTGGCTAATTACGACCGCGCATCCTGCAAAGTTTTCTAAAGCTTCCTCGAGTGCACGCATCGTGTTCACGTCGAGATCGTTGGTGGGCTCGTCGAGCAGTATAACATTTGCGCCCGATTTCAACATCTTTGCAAGATGGACGCGATTGCGCTCGCCGCCCGAGAGCTGTCCGACGCGTTTTTGCTGATCGCTGCCCGAGAAATTGAACCGCGACACGTATGCTCGAGCGTTCATTTCGCGTTTGCCGAGCGTCACGAAATCAAGGCCGTCGGCGATCTCGTCAAAGATGGTCTTGTCGGCATTGAGCGAATCGCGCGATTGGTCAACGTAACCCAGCTTTACCGTCGGCCCGACCTTAAATGTGCCGCTGTCGGGTTCTTCCTGGCCGGTGATCAGTCGAAAAAGCGTCGTTTTTCCCGCGCCGTTCGGGCCGATCACGCCGACAATTCCGCCCGGCGGAAGCGAGAATTCAAGATCCTCGAACAGCAGTTTGTCGCCGTAGGCCTTTGAAACGCCATGTGCTTCGATGACCAGATCGCCAAGACGCTCGCCAGGCGGGATGAATATCTCGAGATCTTCGCTGCGTTTTTCCGATTCGGTCGCGACCATTTTTTCATAGTCGTTGATACGCGCCTTCGATTTCGCATGGCGGCCCTTTGGCGACATGCGTATCCATTCAAGTTCGCGTTCGAGGGTCTTTTGCCGTTTGTCCTCGGTCTTTTGCTCCTGCGCAAGCCGCTGCGATTTTTGTTCGAGCCAGCTCGAATAATTACCCTTCCACGGGATGCCCTCGCCGCGGTCGAGTTCGAGTATCCAACCGGCAACATTGTCGAGGAAATACCGGTCATGCGTTACGGCTATGATCGTCCCCTCGTATTTCTGCAGGTGCTGTTCAAGCCACGAAACGGTCTCGGCATCGAGATGATTGGTCGGCTCGTCGAGCAAGAGGATATCCGGTTTTTGCAGCAGCAAACGGCAAAGCGCGACGCGGCGTTTCTCGCCGCCTGAAAGCGTAGCGATATTCGTATCCGCCGGCGGGCAGCGGAGAGCGTCCATCGCCATCTCAAGCCGCGAATCGAGGTCCCACGCGTCGGCATGATCGAGTCTTTCCTGCACCTCGCCCTGCCGTTCGATAAGCGAGTTCATCGCGTCATCGTCCATCGGCTCGGCGAACTTGGCGTTGATCTCCTCAAATTCCTTGAGCAGATCTACGGTCTCCTGCACGGCTTCCTCGACGATCTGCCGAACCGTCTTGGTCTCGTCGAGCTTTGGCTCCTGTTCGAGATAGCCGACCGAATAGCCTTTCGAAAAAACGACCTCGCCGTTGAACTCTTTGTCGGTACCGGCGATGATCCTCAGCAATGAGGATTTACCCGCGCCGTTGAGGCCGAGCACACCGATCTTTGCCCCGTAAAAGAACGAAAGATAGATGTCCTTAAGGACGGGCTTCTTGTCGTAAAACTTTGATACTTTGACCATCGAAAAGATGATCTTGCTTGGTTCTTGATTGCTCATATCGCGAAAAGCGTAATTCTAACAAAAAAAGAGGCGAGGTCTAACCCGCCCCCTGTCAATAGAGGTTTCGCGTGCTGCGGTCGAGATGAAGGGCCGATGAGCGCCAGGCATTTCGCCTGCTGCTAAAAGATACGGACGGCCGTCAGGTCAGTGTCGGTATATTTCTGATCGAAATACCAGGCGTTATTGAATGTCGTGTTTCCGCTGAACTGGCCGTCACGCAGGGTCGGGCTATCGGCCTGCAGCACGAGGTTCCATTCATCGATCCCGGAGAAATAATGAAAGGTGAACCTATACGACACGGTCTCGAGTTTGCGATCCTGTGTAGCGGCGACCGTCCCAAGCGCGTCGCCGCCACCGGCTTTTCTATATGACGTGATGGTGCTTTTTGTCGGGTTGACCGTCAGCGTGCTGCCGTTGACAGAGTATCTGCCGCTCTCTCTGACGATGAAGATCACAGGATGCGTCATCCTGAATGTACGCTCGGTGTAGGCGTAGGTTCCGTTCGAGTTGAACTCATAACGGCTTCTCGTATAGCCGGCGGTGCCCCAACTCGCCGTGTTGCCGTACGAGGGCGCGCTCGAACTCGAACGCTGCCATCGGCCGATGAGCTTTGCGGCATCGCCTGAAGGCGCCGCCGCGGGCGGAGCGACCGAAGCCTTTGGAGCCGCGATCTGCGGGAGTTTTACGCTGTCGACGAACACCTCGATGTCCTGTTGGCACGATTCAGAATTGGTGATCGACAGGATGGCAACAACTTTGCCGTTGCCCGTGAAAGTCGTCAGCAAAGCTGCCCCTTTCAGCCCGTCCTTCTCGAACCCGGCAACGCCGACTTCCGCCTGCCAGCCGTTCTTTTCGCCGCCCTTTCCACGCTGAGGTGCGGAGGCGTTCAGGCCATCGGTCGCCATGCCTTTCCAGAGCAACTCGAAGTTCTTCACCGGATCGCCGACGCCGTCCACTGACCGTGTCAGAGATATCACGCAAAAGCTGCCGCCTGACTCTTTTGTAAAACGCAGCGAATCGGCATCTTTTTCGAACGCAAAACCCGCGGGCGGCGTGTAGGCAACAATGTCGAACTTCGCAGTCTGGGAAATGGCGACGGTTAAGAAAATGTGGATACAGATCAGGGCCAGAATTATGTTGGGCTTTTTCATTGATTTTCCTCGCATCAGTTCAAGCTGTTTCAATACGCGAGTGCGAACAAAAAATCGGTTCAAAAAAGTGCTCGAACGAGCATAGCCACCCAAACATAATTTGAGCTTGAGCATAGCCACGCCGTTCACGGCGTGGTGAACCCAGCGAATAAAACCTTAGGGCGTTTACGCCCTTCGAAGGTAACCCCGTAAACGGGCTGTAGAAATTTGGGCGACCCGTCCCACGCCGTAAACGGCATGGCTATGCGAAGCCAACCGCTATTCATCCTTGGGGCTACGGCTTGAAACCCTCATTCCTGCCATGAGGCGAAATTCCTCGGACTCAGGCCCTTTGGGATCGCCTTCGTCGTCGTACTCATAACGATGGCTTATAGCGACAACCTTTGCGACAGCAGTCTTCTCACTTACCGAGGCGACCGAAATCTTTACTTCGGTGTTCTTTACTCCGGTCAGCCAAAAGCTCATCCCGACGATCACGCCTTTGTCCTTGCCGGCATCGATGGTGACATCCGGGTACCACTGCTCGGGTTTTTCTCCGATACGCTCGATCCTTGCCTTGACCGGTTTTCGGTTGAGGAGGTGTTTGAACTGGGTTGGAAGTTCGGGCTGGCCTTTCGGCGTATCGGCGTTTCCGTCCGACTTTGAGTAGAAGCTGTGGTAGTCGTTAGATGACCCTGAATTAACTGCGTAAGCAAAAAGCTCAAGCTCATCTGTTGGTATCAACCACCGCTGTTGGCCCCATTTCACCGGCGTATATTCCCGTTTTATCGAAAGCACATGTTCGCCGGCAAATGTCTGTTCCGAGGTTAGAATGAGCAGCCCATTCTCGAACCCGGCGGAACCAAAATTCACCCATGCACGAGGACCGTAGCTACACGTGTCACGAAAGGCGGCGAATCCGAGCTCCGGCGTCCATACGAGGACATCAGACCAGGTCTCGCCAACGTATCGCGCGTAAGCACCAGCCCATTCGTCCGATGGAGTACCTTGTATTTCAGAGGTGATCTTGATGAATCGCTCGCGAAATGGTGCCTTAATCTCGTCGGGCAAGATATCAACGTAACCTTGCGCATTTGTCACCGGAACACAAAGAGTCAACAACACGAAGCCGAGGATGACGATGGCAGGTTTACGAATCATCGATCGTTAGTTTATCAAAACATTTCGTACTGCGACACGATTTATTTGATCGCACTTTACCTCAAACCCGATTCCCGGGATGTCGGGGGCACTGATCAAAGGTCAAGATTTCTCAATAGCTCATCCCGGCTCAATTCGTGGTGCCGGGCGATGTCGGCGAGAATGCCGGCGAGGGTTCCTATCTTTAATGGGTCGTGGGCCGGGATCGTTATGTGGTGTTCGCCGTTAACCGCTGTTGTCAAGCGAATATGACTTCCGGATTGGCGGGTTATTTCATATCCGAGTGCTTTCAATGCATTCGCGAGCGAAAGTCCGCTGATATCTCGGGGGAGCTTCATGCTGCCAGAACTTCCTCCGAAACAAAGTGAAGCCGAATCATTTTCGGTTTGGCATCCGGTTCAAAATGACAATCAACGGCATCACGAATGTTGGTTCTCAACTCTTCGATACTCTCGCCTTGCGTAAATATCGACTCACCCAAGGCCCGGGCGTTGTACCCACCCTCAATGTCGTCTTCGACCACGAAAATTATCTCATTAATGTTACTCATCACCTGATTATAACTAATTTTCGCATCGGTCGGTTACAAAAGCGCGTAAACCAAATCGGGGACAACCTCCGCATGAAATTGTCGCTAGTGTCTACGAACCCACTATGTTACTGCTCCGATTTTTCCCGTTCTGCGTTTACCAATGCTAGCGTTGATTCATAGAGACCGCCGAAACTTATCATTGTAACGTCTTCAAATTTGTACTTTGTGAAACCATACCAAACCGCATCAGTATCCATTTCTTGTTGCTTGAAACTCTTCTTCCTGATCTCGGTAACCTTGCCGATGTAACATTCGTTCTTGTGCAGACGCTCTGTCTCGACGACCAAAAGAGGAAATAACTTGCTGACGCTTTCCAAAACATCCGACCAGCTGGCAATAGAAATTTTCGGCAACGGCTTGGGCACGATCTTCTTGGCTCGAATTACTTCGCTCAAAAAAGACGTTTCGTCGTCATAGACCGCATACTTCTTTACGTCAGCGTTGGAAAAGACACAGTAGCCATCTAGGATAAAAAGTTAATGATCAAAAACGTGTAGCAGCGTAAGGTCGTCGTTGCAATCCACAACGAAGCCGTACAACGGATGTTTATCTAATGGCTTTCGATCAAATTCAACAAGCCATTTATTCAAAATTATCTCATCGATGCTTGCCACTTTCTTCTTAGCCATTTACTTAACCTCCGAAGTTCTTACCGTCGCTTGATCGATCCGTTCGCGTTTTACCTCAAAACCGATTCCCGGGCGTGTGCGTGCTTTATAGCTATGCGAAGCCCAAACTAATCGCCGTAGAACTTCACATAAGTATGAATTCCATCCACATGCTTTTTCAAAAATGCGATGATCTTGTGAAGATGTTCGCGTTCACTCAGGTCACAGAGTGGCTCTAAGGCTAACACTTCGTTGAGGAGAATCGGCTTCTGAAGCATATTGAATGTCGTGTCTCCGTAAGGATCGATGTATTGAAGACAATGTGTTTTTGCCAGAGTCGCTTTGTCTAATTTTGTCAGAATCAACTCCAGGAGCCGTTCGTCAGGCATTGCATCGATGGTCGCGCCATTTTCGCTTTCAACAACCATAATCAATTGATCCGAACACTTTTTGCCGAGACCTTCTTTATGCGATCGAGTCTTACCTCAAACCCGATGCCCGGACCGTCCGGGGCGGTGATGGTGCCTTCGGGCGAGACCTCGACTTCCGGGGAGATGATGTCTTCGTGCCAGTAGCGTTTTGAGGCCGAGACGTCGCCGGGCATGGTGTAGCCGGCGAGGGTCGAGATGGCGATGTTGTGTGCCCTGCCGATGCCGGATTCGAGCATGCCGCCGCACCAGACAGGCATGTTGGCTTCGCGGCAGATCTGCTCGATCATCTTTGATTGCGTGTGTCCGCCGACGCGGCCGTTTTTGAGGTTGATGATTTTGCCTGACTTGAGCTCGATCGCCTTGCGGGCGTCCTCGGGCGATTTTATCGGCTCGTCGAGACAGATCGGCGTTTTGATCTCACGCTGGAGCTTTGCGTGGTCAATGATGTCGTCGTACGGGAGCGGCTGTTCGAGCATCATCAGGTCGAATTCATCCAGCGACTTGAGCTTATCGATATCCGCAAGCGTGTATGCGGAATTCGCGTCGCCCATCAACAAAATGTCGCCAAACTCAGCCCGCACGGCCATGATAACGTCGTAGTCCCACGAGGGCGAGATCTTTATCTTGATGCGTTTGTAGCCCGCCTCAAGCTCGACGCGGATCTTGTCCAGAAGCTGGGCGATCGAATCCTGTATGCCGATCGAAACCCCGCATTCGATCACCTGATTTACACCGCCCAAGTGCCGCCACAAAGGCACGCCGAGCTTCTTGGCTTCGAGGTCCCAGCACGCCGTTTCGATGCCCGATTTCGCCATCCGGTGGCCGCGAACCCATTTCATCAGATTCCAGACTTCCGCGGCCGACGCAACCTCTTTCCCCACGACCATCGGTGCAAGGATCTTCTCCGCCGTCACCCATGCCGAATCGGTCCATTCGTCGGAATAACCGGGCTCTTCGCCGCACGTGATCTCACCCCAGCCTTCGGCTCCGTCGGCGTCTAGAACGCGGACCAGAATTATACGGCGTTCATAGGTCCGGCCAAAACTGGTCTCAAAGAAGTGGACGAGCGGGAGGTTTATCTCGGTAAGTTCTATTGCTCTAATGTTTAGCATAACGGCAAAGCAATTAGATTAGTTTTAGTTGCGAATAATTGCAATCAAAGCCGTTCTGCATTCGCTGACCTACTCGTAGACCTCAAATTGAACGTACGATGTTTTCAGCTTTCGCTTCGACTTCGCCAAATTGTCGATGACGATGACCTGAAGGACATAATCGCCGGGCGGCATTTCTCGCCCGAGACTAATGGCTCCGGCGGCCTTGAGCCGTTCCGGGTCGGTCTGGCCCGCCGGATCATACGGAACATTGACGCCGTCAAGAACGACGGTCCTGCCTCTGAAAAGCCGTATCTTGGTGGTCAGGCTTGGCCGCTTAGCGGCATCGAGCCTCGCGTTATAGATCTCGAATGCATATTGAAGGACGCCGTTCGACCGAAACCGACGCAGCGACGTGTCGGTCAACGCCGTCGAACCCTCGGAGGCCGATGCGGGCCGGCCCTCGGCGAGAGCCTTCCAATTTTCAAATGAATGGCGTTCGAGCACTATGCCGGAAAGCGTCAGGTTTCCCTTCTTCATGCTCGGCACTTCAATGAACTGATTCGCCGAGCCGACCGTCCCGGCGGTCTGATCTCTGATCGCAACGCGATACTGATAAGCGCCCGGTTTCTTGACCGGAAACGCAAAATGATAAACGAAGCCCTCGGCCATTATCTTGCGATAGCCGCGGTCATCGACGTTGATCGTGTAGGCCCGCGAGATCTGATCGACCGGGACGCCGTTATCGCCAAAGCTGACCGCGAGTATTGCGATCTCAGCCTTTCGGCGGCCGTCGGGCATATCCACGAACTTCAGGCCGCCGGCATCGACGTGGAGCAGCGACCGGACAAAATTGCCCGACCTTGCATCGTTACCGTAAAGCGAGTTCAGGCTGAGACGGATGTCGTTGACAGCGAAGGGCGATGTGAGTGCCGTCTGGATCTGCTGCACCGGAGTGAGTTCGGCCGTCGGCGCGCGGGCGATATTTTCGTTTGCGACGTTAAAGAAACCGCTGCGATACCTAACGGTCAGGTCCTTGCGGGCGACGCGCACCTCGAGCCGGTTATACCGCCTCTTTATCGGATCGAACGTATCCGAATCGGGTTCGTAACCGATCAGGTAATAGCTCTGATCCTCGATCACCTTTCGCAGCCCGCCGATGATGTCGTTGTTGTTCGTGACGGCAAACCCGCCGGTCTCTTCGGCAAGGTATCGGAGCCCGGCCTGCGTTTCGATCAGCTCATCGGAACGCGTCGAGAGCGTTCGCTGTATCGCCTGCGGCGATGTGTCTACGATGCGGTCGGCGGCCGTAAAGCCGGTGAAGACCAGCCCGCGCGGATCGATGGTATAAAAAACGACCGATGAACGGTTCGCCACGTCGACCAATTTCCTCAGGAATTCGAGGACGCCCCCGGCACCCGAAAATCCCTGCGAGTCGCGCTCCAGCAGCCGAAACCCGTCGGAAAAAAGCACGACCGATTTTCGGCCCGGCAATTCGCCCATACCTTCGACAATGTATCGAAGAGCGCCAAGCGTACCGGTGGCAAAAGTGCTCCCGCGAAAATCGTCAAAGCTATTGTTGAAGTTGCGTTCCTGTTCGAGATCCTCGTCCGATACGGTCGAGTCGCCGGCGGCCCTCGCTTCTTCGAGCATCGTCGGCTCGATCGGGGCAAATGCCCCTATTCCGCCCCGGCCGATCGGGTTCCATCTGACGCGCTCGATCGCGGCATGCAGAAGGCGCTTGTCGGCGGTGAATTGCTGCAATGCTCCGATACCCGCGCCTGTACGAATTATCGCTACAAGATCGCCGTCCTGCATCTGTTCGTCGACGAACTTCTTCAGTGCTCTCCGGGTTTGATAAACGCTTTCGAACGAAAGTGCCAGATCGTCGACGACCAACGCCACCGTCCGCCTGACCGAATCCATCTTAACGGCTGCCGGCGGCGCCGGAACACCCATCGCGTCAGGCTGGGCTGCGATATCAGGACCGATCTGTTTCTCGGCCGAGATGAACGAAAAATTACTGATCTTTTGTCTTTCGCCGTTCTCGAGAATCTCAAAGTCCTCGGGCTTGAGTCCGCGGACGACCTTTCCCTTTCCGTCAACGACCGTCACGTCGAGCTGGATCAGCGTCGTCGAGATCTTGACGACACCAGCCTCTTCGGGCGTCGGCGTCGGCGTCGGACGCTGGGCGGCGACGGCGGATGCTGCCGACAGGACGATAAGCAGAAGTTTGAAGAGTTTCATCTACGAGCCTTTTTGATCTATTGCTTTCAAATAATGCGATCGGGCTAATTTACTATCTCGAACTGAACGAACTGCGAAGCGACGCGTTTCTTGCCGCCCGCTGCTTCGGTGACGACGATCTGCAGAATGTAATCGTCGGGCTCCATGTCGGTGCCAAGGGTAACACCGCCGGCGAACGGGAGCGTATCCGAACGACTGCCGCCGCCGTCGATCGGAGTATCGCGGCCTACGAACACCGCTCGCCCGTTGCGAAAGATCCTCGCCTGTGCCGTTACCTTTGGCGAACGTCCGCCCGATGCCCGGATGTTGAAGACCTCCAGCCCGTAACGCAGGATCGTGCCTCGCCTGAACCGTCGGCGCGACGTGTCATTGAGCGGATCGGTGGTTATTTCGGCGCCGGTATTGCCGCTCTGGCCGGTGATACGAAGCCATTGCTGGTTGGTGAGATTCTCGAGAATAATGCCCGAAAGCGTCAATTCCTGCTTTCTGAGATCGGGCATCTCGACAAATTGGTTTGCCGAACCGACCTTGGCGCTGCCTTTGTCGCGAAGCGCGACGCGCATCTGATAGGCTCCGGGCCTGCGGACCGGAAAGACAAAACCGTAAACAAAACCGTCGGCGACTATCTTGCGATGCTCTTCGGGCGAGATGTCGAGGAACGCGGTGATGTCCTGCTTGTCGACCGGAACGCCGTTATCGCCGAAACTCATTGCAAGTATGTCGAACTCGGCTTTGAGCTTCCCATTCGGCTGTTGTTCGAACTTGAGATCTTTCGCCGCAATGTGAAGGAACGAGCGGAGGTAGGTCTCTTTTCCGACGACCGTAAAGACCGTGTTCAACGTCAGCTCGACGCCGTTTGCCGAGAACGGCGACGTGAGTGCATCCGTTATGGTCATGCCCGCCGTCGCCGGACCGCCCGGTGCACGTTCAGCATCGGCAGCCGCGAAAAAGCCGCTTCGGTAGCGGACGACCGCATCCGGTCGGCTGACGCGAACGGTCAAACGATTGAACCGGCGCTTTTCGGGGTCGAACGTTTCTGTATCGGGCAAATAACCAAGCAGGTAATAGCTTTGGTCATCAAGCATCCGGCGAATGCCGCCGTTAAGATCGTTGTTGCTGATGATCGCGATTCCGCCGGTTTCGCGGGCGAGAAATACGAGGCCGTCCTGTTTATCAAAGAGTTCGGTCGTCCTGCCCGTGATCAGTCCCTGCGTTGAAGCATAATCGACGGTCTCGGTCTTGTCTTCAGCTCGCTGCGCGGTTGGCTGCAGGCCGCGGGCATCCATCGTATAGACGACCACCGACGCCCGGTTCGCCACATCGACCAAAGCCTGCAAACCGCGAAACGTCCGCGAGATCTCGGGCGGGCCGCTCGCATTCGATGTGTATAAGTAAAACCCGTCGGAGACCAGCATCAATGATTTACGGCCCGGCAGTTCCTGCATGCCGCGAATGACGTAATCGAGCGCACCGAGCGTTCCGGTCGAGAAAACGTCGCGTCTGAAATCCTGGTATTCCTTTTGAAGCGCGGCGGGCGACCGCTCGCCCGGGCCGCTGCCGGGCGTCTCGAACTGTTCGCCGGCAAGCTGCGGCGTTCCCTCGATCGGGGCAAACGCGCCGCTCGTATTCGCTATCGGATACCATTTGATCCGCTCGATCGCAGCTATCAGCTGCCTGCGGTCCGACGTGAATTGCTGCAGTGCTCCTATGCCGCCGCTTGTGCGAATTATCGCGACCAGATCGCCCGGCTGTATCTGTTCGTCGACGTATTTGCGAAGCGCCCGCCTGACGAAATGGACGCTCTCGAAGGAAAGGTTCAGATCGTCGACGACCAATGCGACCGTCCGCCGAACCTGCTCGGGGCGGAGCCTTGCCGCCGGTATCGGAGCTCCCTGTGATTCCCCATCGCTCTTTGCCGGCGATGCGGTTTCCTTAATGCTCGTGACGAACGAGAAATTGCTGATCGGCTGTTTCTCGCCATTTTCAAAGATCTCAAATTCCTCCGGCTTCAGGTCACGGATGATATTGCCCTTCCGGTCGGTCACGGTAACGTCGATCTGAACAAGCGCGGTCGTGATCTTTACCACGTCCTTTTCGTCGGGCGTCGGCGTCGGCCGGGCGTCTTGTGCGAATGTCGCTGAGGAAGCCGCGATCAGCAGAACTGCCGCAGCCAGTTTTAGACGTTTCATCGTTTGTTTAGGTAGACCGTTCAACACTCGGGCGTTGTTTGGTATAATAGGGTTTATCGGCCGAATTGGGAAGCTTTTCCCGCGGACATAACCCTCGCCGTAATTCGCATCAAACCGCAAAGGAGTTCTAAAGAGTAATGATTCAAAAGTCGATCTTAGTGTTGTCCGCTGCAGTGATCAATTTGGTGGTTTTCACTGTCGGGTGTTCGGCCCAGCAGACCGAGCAGCAGGCACTTGAATCGCTGCGCGAGATGACAAAAGGCAGTAAGCTGCCGGTCGAATCGGTCGTTGAGGACATCGAACGCCGTTTTCGCGGTTCGCGGACCGGAGCGCTTGCAAAGCTCGTCAGGGCTCGGATCAGGTTTGATAACAAAGATTTTCGCGGTGCCGCCGCGATCTTGAACACTGACGATTTCAAGAAACTGACGAATCTCGGCGATTATGCCCTTTGGCTGCAGGCACGGTCATTGCAGAGCGATGGCGACCACGCCGGAGCAATGACGGCTTTTGATCGGGTGGCCAACGAATACCCGACATCGCTGAGAGCGGCAGATGCCCGGCTTCGTTGGGCCGAATCGGCTTTGGCTGCCGGACGCTACGGCGACATTCCGCCGAAATTATCGTCGATGAATGCGGCGCATTCGGCCGAATCGCTCCTTCTCACCGCCAAGTCGTTCGAAGCCGCAGGCGATCAGCGAAACGCAGCTGCTTTCTACCGCAAGGCTTTCGTTTACGGAGGCTCCGGAACGGCAGGTACCGAGGCTGAAACGAAATTAAGGTCGCTCGGCATCGAGACATCGGCTGCTGACGCCGAAGAAGCGAAGGTCAGGGCTGACCGTTTGCTTTCGACGGGCGCGGCCGCACAAGCTTTTGATTCGTATACAGAACTGATCGCAAAATATCCGGCCGACGTTACGCCGGAGGTCCATTTGGGCCGCATCAACGCCGCCGTCAAAGCCGGTGACCCGATAAAGGCACAGACGGCATTCGACGCGATGCCCGCGGCAATGGAAGGCCGAGATCAGGCATTTCGCGCGTTGGTCAATGCGTATTCGAAAGCCAAGCTCTGGCCGAGAGCACGCACTGCCGCTGAAGAGATGCGGCAGCGTTATCCGAACAGCCCGCTGACGGTCAAGGCATGGGTCGAGGCCGGTTATGCGGCCCGCGATGCCAAGAACAAAGGCGAAGAGAACTACTTTTTGCGTGCTGCACTGGTCAATTATCCGAGCGCCGTCGAGGTCGCCGGTGCGCAATTCGAACTCGCATGGCTCGAACATGAATCGGGCAACAGCACACGTGCCGCCGATATGCTGATCGAGCACCTCGCGCGCTACGCCGGAAAGGATTCGAGCAATCGCGGACGCGCCGGTTATTGGTCGGCCCGAAATGCTGAAAAAGCCGGCCGCCTCGCCGAGGCCTGTGCGCTTTACGATGCACTTGTTTACCGGTACGCGGCGAATTGGTACGGCCACATCGGTTTTGAACGGCTGAGCTCTCTACGCGGACGCGGACAATGTAACGGCGAGGTAAAATTCCCCGCCGGTTCGCTTGTTCCACAGGCCGCTGCCAATCTCCGCACCGTCACGGTCGCACCCGAAACATCCGGACCTAAAGAGATCGAACGCGCCGAAAAGAGCGAACAACTGAGTGCGATCGGGTTGTTCGACTGGGCGATCGATGAACTCAAGGCGGCCCAGAAGACGGCTCAGAATTCGCCACGGATCAACCTTGCTCTCGCAAAACATTACCGGATGAAGTCTGACAACGTGAATGCGCTGCTTTCCCTGGCAAAAAGCTATCCGGACTATGCACAGATGTTCCCCGAGGAAATGGGCCGCGAGGAATGGGACATCTTTTATCCGCACATTGCCTGGGATCAGATCGCACGATGGGCGAAGCATCGCGACCTCGACGTTTACAAAGTAGCGGGATTGATCAGGCAGGAATCGGTTTTCAACCCGACCGCCCGCTCGTCCGCGAACGCCTACGGCCTGATGCAGCTTCTGCTGCCGACGGCGCGGATGATGGCGCGAAAGAACGGCACCACCGCACCTCTTGCATCCGCAGCCGAACTCTATCAGCCTGCCCTCAATATCGAACTCGGCACCGCATACATGCGCGAACAGCTGGATAAATTCGGCCGCATCGAATATATGGCCGTTGCCTACAATGCAGGGCCTGGCCGCGTGCCGCAATGGCGTGCGACATTGCCGATCGAGATGGACGAATTTGTCGAGGCGATACCCTTCCGCGAGACAAAGGGTTACGTTCAGGGCATAATCCGCAACACGGCGCAATACCGCCGGCTTTACGACGAGAACGGCAACTTCAAGCCCAACGTCGGCGCGAACCCGCTTCGTGCGGCGATCGATTCGATGCCGCGCGAGCAGCTCGCCACGGCCTTTCCTTATGTCGTGCTTGATGCCGGCAGCGGCGGTGAATAGGCTCGCTTACGCCTTCGGGTGGGCGCGGTCGTAAACCTCGATCATCTTTTCCATCGAAACCTGCGTGTAGATCTGGGTGGTAGAAAGGCGCGCGTGGCCAAGAAGCTCCTGAATGTCGCGAAGGTCGGCGCCCTGATCGAGCAGATGCGTCGCGAACGAATGGCGAAGGCTATGCGGCGAAATGTCGTGTATGTCGGCACACTGCTTGATGTATTTGTCGATCAATCGCCCGACACTCCGCGTGGTAATGCGGCCGCCGCGGCGATGAAGAAAGACCGCGCGTTCGTCGCGTTCCGCCGGCGGACATTCATTCAGAAAGGCCTTTCGCGAGGTCTCGAGATAAAGCATTAACGCCTGCAGCGCGTGGTCGTGAAACGGAACGATCCGCTGTTTCTTCCTTTTGCCCATTACGCGGACCATCCGCTCGCGAAAATCGATGTCGCCCATGTTGATCCCGACGAGTTCGCTGACGCGAATGCCGGTCGCATAAAGGAATTCGATGATCGCCCGGTCGCGACGGCCGAGATCGGTATTGATGTCGGGCGTTTCGATGAATCGCACGGCGTCCTCCATCGAAAGGTGGTTCGGCAGCTTGCGTTCGATCCGCGGTGTGGCGACGAGCTTTGCCGGATTGCTTTCAAGTTTCCCTTCGCGGACCAGGAACTGAAAAAAAGTTCGAAGACTGGCGAGCTTGCGCGCTATCGAGGCCTTTTTCTTGTCGGCCGCGTGGAGTGACGACATCCATTCGCGTATCGTCAGACGGTCGATCTGTTCGACCGAGATATCCTCTCGCCGTTCGATCCTCAAAAGGTGATCGCGAAACTGCCCGAGATCCGATGCGTAATTTCGCAGCGTATGAGCGCTCAGATTTCGCTCATATTTCAAATGCTGAAGAAATTGTTCGAGGGCTTCGTTGAACATCCCTGAGCTATTTTGGAACGTAGTAACCTTTTCGTGTCCGCACCTTTAGATCTTCGCGGTTCTTTATGATCAGGTCGATCATCCGAAGCTCGCCCCGCTTTGCTGCGTCATCGTCAGGATAATAGCTAAGCACGTATTGCTGCGAGAGCTCGGCCGAGATCTGGCGGAATGCGTCGTCAAGCTCGTCTTCGTCGATCGGGGAATAGACCGCGCCGCCTGTCTGACGGGTGAATTCCTGCATTCGGCGTTCGGCGGCAAGCTGGCGAATATTAGCGTTGCCGGTTCGTGAGCGGGTTCGGATATAGTTCTCGAAATCGGTCGTCTTAACGACATAGACCTGAACATTGGCGATCTGGATCGACCGCATCGCCTGTTCGAACGTAACGTCTGATTTTGTATCGTCGCCGTCAGAAACGATGACTATGACCCGACGCCCGTCCGCCTTTTCGAGATATTCGGCCGCCATCACCAATCCTTCGAGCAAGGCCGTGGCGCCGGTCGGCGGCGGGAAAGATTCGATCGAACGTACGAGAGACGAAACGTCACGAGTCAGCGGCTGCTCGAGCTCGGTCACGGTCGAAACGCTAAACAGGGCTGCGAGGTCGCGATCGGGCCGCAGAACGCGGCGAAAAAACCTCACCGCGGCCTCTTTCTCAAATTCACGGGCGGCCAGAACGCTTGATGAATTGTCAAAAAGCATCGCCAGCCGGATGGGCGTTTCAGACCGCGAGAGTTCGCCGATCTCTGCCGTAACACCGTCGATCTTCAACGCAAAATCGGCCAGTTTCAAATTCGTCACCGGCCGCCCGTTTGCATCAACCACCGAGACCGGGATCGGGACGAGCGCCGAATCGACCTTGATCACGTCGTCATCGTCGGTCCTATTCGGGGTCGGGGTCGGCGTAGCGGAAACGCGTTCGCGTATCGGGCGAGGCACCGGAACCGATCTGACCGATGGCCCGTTGATCGGCTTTGGCGTAGGCGTCGGCTCGACCTTGACCCTGCCTGATTGTGCAGACGTGGTCATCGCGAGGGCCAGAATGATGGCGGGCAAAAACTTCATCCGAGGGTTTGATTACAAAGTGCTGCGAAAATATGCCTAAGTGAAGATAAGTTTAGCACCGGCCACAACAAGCACAACGGCCAACACCCTCCGAAGCGTAAGCGAATCGAACCTTTTGGCCCCGAGCGTTGACCCGATCAGGCCGCCGACGATCGCTGCGCCGATCCAAAACCAAACCTCCGACGGCAACGTTGGCATCTTGCCCCAGGCACCGGCAAGCCCGGCAGCCGAATTCACAAAGATGAACAGGGCCGAGACGCCCGCTGCGGTTTTTGCATTTGACCAGTGCATCAATAGCAGCAACGGCGTCAGAAAAATACCGCCGCCGACACCGACAAGCCCCGACAGCAGCCCGAGCACCGCACCGACCGCAAACGAAAGCCATACCGGATGATCTTTTACGTAGTCATCGCTCTTTAGGTTCCATGCGAGCCGTGCCGCCGCAAGCATGAGGATGACGCCGAGCACGATCTTATAAACGCTCGTCGGAAGCTGGATCGTCCCGCCGATGTACGCCATTGGTATGGACGCAACGGCAAAGGGCAGGAAGAGCCGCCACGAGAAATGCCCGGCGCGGTAATATTGGATCGTTGCGATCGAGGCGACAAACAGGTTAAGCGAAAGTGCCGTCGGCCGCGTTACCTCGGGCGCGACCGCAAGCAATGCCATCACCGCCAGGTAACCAGACGCCCCGCCATGCCCGACCGAGGAATAAAGGACGGCGACCAGAAAAATGGCCAGAATGATCAAAACTGTGATTGGTTCCATTGTTTCGCCGCCGTTGGCGACAGATCCTCCAGCCACTTATCCCAATCCTTTAGCGCACGTTCGACCTGTATCATATGCCGCTCGCGTTTTTGGCGATGTTTCTTGCGAAGCACGACGGGCAGCGGTTCGAGCAAGCCGAAGGTGATGTTAACCGGTTGAAAGTTCTTTGTTTCGACGTTCGAGACGTAGCGACAGAGAGCGCCGATGGCTGAGGTTTGCGGCGCAGTGATCATCTCTTGGCCGCGCAGAACGCGGACGGCATTAATTCCGGCGAGCCAGCCGGTGGCGACCGATTCGACGTAACCCTCGACGCCGGTGATCTGCCCGGCGAAAAATAGATTCGGATCTTTTCGGGTCGCGAGCGTTTCGTTCAAGATCGTCGGACTGTTGATAAATGTATTCCGATGGATCTGCCCGAACTGCAGGAACTCGGCGTTCTCCAGCCCCGGGATAAGTTTCAAAATGCGTTCCTGTTCGCCATACCGAAGGTGATTTTGAAAACCGACCATGCCGTAAGCGTCGGCCATCAGGTTTTCCTGCCGAAGTTGGACGCAGGCGTACGGCTCCTCGCCGGTCTTTGGGTGACGCAGGCCCTTTGGCTTCATCGGGCCGAAGCGGAGTGTTTCGGGGCCGCGGCGGGCGATCTCCTCGATCGGCAGACACGATTCGAACCAATGCGTGTCCTCGAACCGCTTGAGCGGCACCGATTTCGCGTTCAGCAGTTCCGAAACAAAAAGCTCGTAACGCTCGCGGTCCATCGGGCAATTTATGTAATCGTCGCCGCCTTTGTCGTAACGCGCCGCCTTGAACGCGACCGACATATCGATCGAATCCGCCGCCACGATCGGCGCGATCGCATCGTAGAAATAAAGCTGATCGTCACCCGTAAACCTCATGATGTCGGCAGTCAATGTATCGCTCGTCAGCGGGCCCGTTGCGACTATGGTGGGCGCTTTAGCATCAAATTCCGCATCCCGCATTCCGCATTCCGCAATCGAAATGACTTCCTCTCTTACGACCTCAATATTCGGATGCGCCGCAACCCGCTCGGTTATCATCTCAGCAAACTTTATCCGATCGACCGACAAAGCCGCCCCGGCCGGCACACGCGTCGCCTCGGCAACTTCCATCACCATCGAACCGCCGCGACGCAGTTCTTCCTTTAAAAGATAAGGCGCCGAGCCCGGCTCGTCGGTCTTCAGCGAATTCGAACATACGATCTCCGCCAGTTTGTCCGTCCGATGCGCCGGCGTTTGCACGACAGGCCGCATTTCAAAAAGCCGTACCCTCGCCCCTCGCTCCGCCGCCTGCCAAGCCGCCTCGACACCTGCCAACCCACCGCCAATTACATTAATCATTGCCCCTCTTTACTATTCTAAGAACCACTGCCGCTACCTGAAGTGCTACGAACGTGATCAACGTTCCGAGACCAAAATACGCTGATGGCAGGAACCAAGTATCGACACTAGTTACGGCATCGTTGCCGAATGAGAACATGAGTTGGTCAAATAGCTTTATTACGATAAAACTCAAGAAAACGATCAAGGCTGCGGCGAGACCGTGCGAGAGCCAGAACAAGCGCTTTTCAAATAGAATCACGATAGATAAAAGTCCTGAACATGCACAAACCGCAGCGAACTGGGATGCCATTACTGGGAATCGGCTGTGAAAAATGTGAAAGGACATATATTCGGTACTCCCTAATTCGTAGCCCCAGTAAGCTCCGGCAAGGAGAGCCGTCACTACCATTAGTAGGATCAGGATCACCTGTCGAATTCGTCTTAGAACATTCATCTTCATTACCGATTCTCGGTTACGCCGACCCACAGAAACTTACCGGTTCGATCAATACGCGTCAAAGCTATTGGATTCATCCGACAGCAGTTTCATCAGCCTCGGATTGATGAATAGCTTTTCTTTGAGCTCTGCATTTTCGACTAGCACGCCGATGTCTACAAGTTGCTTTAAGTATACAGAGGCTGTTTGGCGTTTGGCGATGCCTTTATCTACTACGTTTCCGATACGGCAATACGGGCGTTCAAAGATGAGGCTGACCAACTCGTAGCTATATACTTTCGGCAGCTTAGCCTTGACGTACTCGGCAGTTGCTTCCGATAGCGACCTGATCGCCGCGATCTTGTTAGTTGTCCATCGGGAAGTGTCGGCAACCGCATCAAGAACAAATTCTATCCAAGGTTCCCAGTCTTCATCTCTAGTGACCGAAAGTAAAAGCTGGTTGTAATCAGCCCGGCGTTCCAAGATGTATCGGCTAAGGTATAGGACCGGAATGCTCAGAAGCTGTTGCTCTATTAAGAAAAGACTGTTTATGATCCGCCCCGTCCGGCCATTTCCATCGGTGAATGGATGTATTGCCTCAAACTGATAATGGGCGACCGCAAGACGGATCAGCGGGTCGATCTCGGTCGCGTTGTGAAGAAAATTTTCCCAGTTCGAAAGCAGGTTGCGTAGCGCGTCCTCGCCGACTGGCGGTGTGTACACGATCTCGCCCGTTGCCTGGTTTCCTAGAGCGGTTCCGGGTATTCGACGAACGCGCATTTCAACACCCTTTATCTTGGAACAGATCTCTTCTGCCGTACGAGTGCTAAGCGGATACTTCGAAAGCGCCTGAAATCCTTGAAATAGGGCGGTGCTGTATCGCAATGCCTCTTTTGTCGCAGGATCAGCATTCGCTTCACTGTTCAGATGTTCGAATAGCTTATCGGTGGTTGTGACGATGTTTTCGATCTCGGAACTCGCCTTCGCTTCGAGTAATGGCAAGGTATTGATCAGCATTGAAGGATTTGGGATCAATTCGGCCGCTTGTTTTAGCTCCGCAAGCGCGGCACGCGCCTCGATACATTTCCGCAAAATGCGTTTTGTCTCTATATCTGCCTTGGGCGGAAGTTGTGGCAGGTCTTGATAAGGCTTTGTCGGATCCCATTTCGGCATATGTTTACGTCATCGACACATTACAACGATATGTCGACGTTTTGCGTTTTTATCGACATATCGTGAGGATATGTCGATGGCATCGACATGTCAAGAAAATATGTCGACGTTTTCCGATTTTATCGACATATCCGGCATGAGGCCCGATGAATAAGAAACCAGCTGAAACCCAACAAAAGTTCAGGGCAATGAAACAAACTGCAAAAACCTGCGTAAGATTCCTCGGTATCATTACCTGACCAAAATCAAAAAACGTTCAGTGACCGAGGAGAAACTATGAGCTTTGCCGATCCCCTGAAGAAGCTATTTGCCTTGTTTATCATCGCTTTTCTCGCGATGCCCATCTCGCTAATCGCCCAGGATGAAAAAAAGGACGAACCCAAGGCCGACGAAAAGAAAGACGAGAAAAAGAAAGAAGAACCGCTGCCGCTGAAGCCGGCTCGAACAGTAAAATTTACGACCAACGAGGGCACATGGATGTCGCTCGACGTCTCGCCCGACGGCAAAACGATCGTCTTTGACCTGCTCGGCGACATCTATACGATGCCGGTCGAGGGCGGTACGGCGACAAAGATCCATGGCGGGATGTCGTTCGAAAGCCAGCCGAAGTATTCGCCCGATGGCTCGACGATAGTGTTTCTCAGCGACCGGAGCGGATCAGAGAATGTATGGGTAATGAAATCGGACGGCAAAGACCCAAAGGCCGTCACCACCGGGCCGCGTGCGATGTATGTCTCGCCTTCGTGGTCAGAGGATGGCAACTATATCGTCGTCTCGCGTTCAGACCAGTCGATCGGCGCGTTTCACCCCTTTATGTACCACAAGGACGGCGGCTCGGGCGTAAGCGTCGGCCCGCCTCCGCCGCCACTTCCGGCACCGGGACAACAAGGCCCGCCGCCGGCACCGCCGCTCAACCGCATGGGCGCGATATTCTCGCCCGATGGCCGGTATATCTATTATTCGCAGCGAACCGGCCCCTTCAACTACAACGCGAGTTTTCCGATCTGGCAGGTATTTCGTTTTGACCGCGATACGGGCGAAACGTCACGGGTCACCAATTCGCAGGGCTCGGCGATGCGCCCGGTGCTTTCGCCCGATGGCAAGAACCTTGTTTATGCCACTCGGTTCGAGACGCGGACCGCCCTTCGCGTCCGCAACCTCGAGACCAACCAGGAACGCTGGCTGATCGACAACGTCACGCGCGACGATCAGGAATCGCGCGCGACCCGCGACACCTATCCCGGTTACGACTTTATGCCCGACGGCCGGTCGATGATCGTCCCGATAAACGGTAAGGTCGCACGCGTCGATTTCGCGACCGGACAGGCGACCGATGTTCCCTTCACCGTCAACGTTGAGGCCGAGGTTGGCCCGCGTGTCCATTTTCAATATAAGGTCGACGACGGCCCGACGGTCGAAGCTCGGCTTATCCGTTATCCGGCCGTATCGCCCGACGGCAAGCGCGTCGCATTTACCGCATTCAGCAAGCTATATGTGATGGATCTGCCCTCAGGGACGCCGCGTCGCGTAACGACCGGGACCGACGGCGAATTCATGCCCGCGTGGTCGCCCGACGGCAAAACCCTCGCATACGTCACGTGGTCGCGGCAGGGCGGCCAGCTGCTTTCGGTCTCGCCGGACGGCGGACAGCCGAGACAGTTGACCAACAAGACGGCGTTCTATTCCTATCCGACCTATTCGCCTGACGGCTCGAAGATCGTCTTTATCACCGGCGCGGTCGATGATCAGCTTTTTGCCGACATTCGCGAAGGTCACGAATTCATGTCGCCCGAAGAAGAGGCTCTTCATGGCCATCACGGCGAATGCGAGGTCACGGGCGCCGGCGGCTCGACCGGTACCGATCTGAAATACATTCCAGATCGGAAGAGCACACGTCTGAACTCCAGTCACTG